>ENA-OQCP01000194-OQCP01000194.1-human-gut-metagenome-genome-assembly--contig:-NODE-194-length-26193-cov-2.368603_pt1 | contig 26193 bp, 32 predicted proteins | sample MGYA00242760_ERZ504583 | MGnify/ENA primary metagenome ERZ504583 (study PRJEB26092, sample SAMD00036308) | human gut metagenome | host: Homo sapiens | study: EMG produced TPA metagenomics assembly of...
TTTGTACCTCAGTAATCCGAAATGATAGTAGAAGTTCTTTATACCTTATCCGCAAGACTTGCTTGAATCATTCGAGATATATAGGCCGGATTATTTCATCCGAGCCGCAATAGCCAGCAATACCCCGAGCACCACACCCAATATCGCTGCAAACAGCACCCGCATTTCTCCCGGCAGGAGGAATGTGATGGTGTGTGCCGGATACCAGAAGAAAGGAATTGTTTTCTTGAAGACAAAATTCCATTGTGCATCCCAATTCAGATGCGTAATGATGCGGGTCATCGGGATAGGAGTGAGGAGGCTGCGAGGCGAACCGCCACAATCCAGGATATGCGTATCCGTAATCTTATGGAATGTCATGAATACCGGAGCGAAAATGGTATTCATAGCAACTGAAATGGCGAAGGCTATCCATAATTTGTCCAGGCAGAATTCTCCGTTTATAATGGCGGCGGCATTTGCCATTCCCATATATTCCATGAATTGCGGCACACCTTTGGAGAAGATTATCATGGCCGCATTGATACCATTCCCAGCAGTCCCCACACTACGGCACGCGGCAGTACGCCAAATCCTTTTCGGTTATAGACTCCGGCACTGATACGAAGTCCCAGCATCTCACCCAGTGTAGCAAGAATTCCAAATTTAATGAAACTCATCACCATGCCATGTGCAGCGTTGAAAGACTTATACCAATCGTAGATGGATTCACTCACAAAGAATGGCAGGAATATTATCACCAGAACAAAAATAAAGAGGAAGTCTTGTTTTTTCATACAAAAGTCATGTTTTTCATAAATAATGTGGCAAACATACTAAAATTATTCTAATTTAAAAGCAAATAAGTAAATAAAAGAAGTTTTACCAAACAGAACAAAGTGTTTCCCTTAACCGAACAGTGTGTTTCATTAAAGAGAACACTTCGTTTCCCTTAAAAGAACAGTTTGTTTCCTATAAGAAAACACTTTGTTTTCTATAGCTAAAACAAAGTGTTCAGCACTGTGAACTAACGAATTATCCCATTAGCTCCCTCAGAAGCCCATATCATAGTCTCGGCACAAAAAAAGTGGGATTCAGAGAAACCTCTGATCCCACTTCATCATAGTAAGCAGCGGATAGTTATTTCTTATCCTTCATATATTCATCCGCTTTCTCCTTGGCACGTGCACGCGCTTGGCTGTATCCGGATGAGAAGAGAACATCTTCTGGAACTTGGATTCCTTCGGTGCCTCCGCTGAAAGTTCAAGCAATTTGTTCAAAGCATTGTACATGGCATACGGATCGAGATTATTCTTGATGCAGAATTCAAAGCCGTAATCATCCGCTTCCGTCTCCTGCTTCTGGGAGTATTGAGCACCTGCCAATGCCTCGGCCATGGCACCCAGTTCAGAATCACTCAATTTGGATACCGTAGAACTTGCCGCACCGGCAGCATTCTTCACAGCCGAACGAAGGTAAGCATTCTTCATCGCATCTTTGGAATCCGTATGGATGACGTGACCTATCTCGTGGCCGACAACTGCCATCACTTCATCATCCGTCATGATGTCCATCAGTCCGGCACAGATGCGTACACTACCATCACCGCACGCAAAGGCATTCACATCTATTACTTCATAAACACCGAAGTTCACCTTCAAGCCGTCCACTTCCTTGATGTTTCCGGTCAGCTTCTCCAGACGCTTGCCGTAATCCGTATCGGGCTTTGTCAGCGGATTGTGCGTATCCATCCATTCCATATATTCCTTGCTCATCGCTGCAATGTCAGCATCGGACAATGAAATGGCCTTGACGGCATCTGTACCGGCTTGGACAACTTTGGTCACATTGATTTTCTTTCCACCGATTTTGAACTGCGCATAGGCAGTGGTGGTACAACTCATTCCGCATACTACAGCAGTAATGATGAAGAAGTTCTTTTTCATGTACTTTACGATTTAATTTTAATCCTACTTCGCTTTGTCTATAAAAAAAACCGCCTAATCATTATTAAACGGTTTTCCGAATATCTGTTTAAATCAAGTTTACTTGATGATACCCAATTCCTTGAAACATTTAGTCAATTTTTCTACAGCATAATCCACTTGTTCGACCGTATGGGTAGCCATCAACGCTACACGCACCAGTGTATCTTGTGGAGCACATGCAGGTGGAATAACGGGGTTGATGAAGATACCTTCGTCAAAAGCCAGCTTCGTTACTATAAATGTCTTCTCTGTATCACGCACATAGAGAGGAATGATAGGAGATTCTGTCTCACCGATTTCGAAGCCTGCATCGCGGAACTTCTTCAAGGCATAGTTAGTGATGTCCCACAGACGTTGGATGCGTTCAGGTTCGGACTTGATGATGTGAAGCGCCTCGCGGGCTGCAGCCGTAGCAGCAGGTGTGCTACTTGCCTGGAATATATAGGAACGGGCATTGTGGCGCAGCCAATTGATTACCGCCTTGTCTCCAGCAACAAAACCACCGATGGAAGCCAATGACTTGCTGAATGTACCCATAATCAGGTCTACATCTTCGGTAACACCGAAATGGTCGCACACACCACGGCCTTGTTTTCCGAATACACCCAAGCCGTGAGCTTCGTCCACGTAAATGCTGGCATTGTATTTCTTCTTCAGGCGGACAATTTCGGGCAGATTGGCCAAGTCACCTTCCATGGAAAATACTCCATCCACAACAATCAGCTTTACAGCATCCGGTTCGCATTTCTGGAGTTCTTTTTCCAAAGCCTCCATATCGTTATGCTTGTACTTCAACTGAGTGGCAAATGCAAGACGGCGGCCATCTACAATGGAAGCGTGGTCACGGTCATCACAAATAATATAATCCCCACGGCCTACAACGGCAGGAATAATACCTTCGTTTACAGTAAATCCGGTAGAAAAACAGAGTGCTTCATCTTTTCCTACGAATTCAGCCAATTCCTTCTCCAGTTCAACATGTATATCGAGTGTTCCGTTCAGAAAGCGGGAACCTGCACAACCGGTGCCATATTTTTCTGTGGCAGCTATCGAGCATCAATGATACGCTTGTCATATGTCAGTCCCATATATGCATTAGAGCCGAACATCAGAACCTTTTTACCATCATCATTACCTCTGTATCCTGATGGCTGTTAATTGTGCGGAAATAAGGATATACGCCTTTTGCCATAAACTGCTGCGGCAGGTCGTATTTCGCAAATTTGTCTTGTAGTAAACCCATGAAATATCTTTTATATAATGAATATTTAATTCTATTAAATACAAGTCTTAAAAAACAGGGGGCAAAGATAGCAAAATATGTCGGTATATGTTCTATTTACATTAAAAAAACTACTTATACTTATTTTAAAAAGAATTATGTGGTTAATTTTTCAGATATTTATATTACTTTTGCCAGTTGGAAAACCTGCATAGCAACAACCCTTGCATGAACGAAAACAAGAAGAAAATAGCATTCATCATAAACCCCATATCCGGCACTCAGAGTAAGGAGCAGATACTGAAGTGGCTCGATGAAAAACTGGATAAGGAAAGGTATGCACAAGAAGTGATTTATACCGAACGGGCAGGCCATGCCGTAGAGATAGCGGCACAGAAGGCACAAGAAGATGCACATGCCGTCATCGCCATAGGAGGAGACGGCACCATCAATGAGATAGCCCGCTCACTGGTACATACAAAAACCGCTTTGGGCATCATTCCCTGCGGTTCCGGCAACGGACTTGCCCGCCATCTGCAGATTCCGATGGAGCCGAAAAAGGCCATCGACATCATCAATGACGGACTGATAGACATCATTGACTACGGAAAAATCAACGATGTGCCTTTCTTCTGCACCTGCGGCGTGGGATTCGACGCATTTGTAAGCCTGCAATTCTCCAAGGCGGGAAGGAGAGGACCACTCACTTATCTGGAAAAGACTCTGCTCGAAAGCCTGAAGTACCGTCCGGAAACCTATGAACTGGAAATGGACGGCAGCACCCTGCGATACAAGGCGTTCCTGATAGCCTGCGGAAACGCATCGCAATATGGAAACAATGCGTATATTGCCCCACAAGCCACCTTGAACGACGGACTGCTGGACGTCACCATACTCGAGCCGTTCACTGTGCTCGATGTACCGTCGCTCTCTTTCCAGCTCTTCAACAAGACCATTGACCAGAACAGCCGGATTAAGACGTTCCGTTGCCAGGCACTCCGTATTCACCGTTCTAAACCGGGGGTAGTCCACTTTGACGGCGACCCGATGATGATGGGAGAGAATGTAGATGTAAAGATTATGAAGAAAGGACTGCAGGTCATTGTTCCCCGGGATGCGGAAAAAGACACTTCGAATGTCTTGCAGCGGCACAAGACTATATCAACGGACTGAAACAAATTAATGATGCTTTTGTGGAAGACATCGCCCATAAAAACAAGATGATACTGGATAAAGGCAAAAGGCAATTCAAGAAACTGACAAAAATGTAATGTTGTAAAAAAGGTACTAAAGGAGTTTCTGAAAATAACTTTCCCCTTTTGATGCGCCATATAATATGTTTTATGTATTTTTGCATGTTCAAAATAGTAAATAAGTAAATCGTCAAACAGTAAATAAAAAGATGTATAGATCACACACCTGCGGAGAACTCCGTATCTCCGATGTTAACAAGCAAGTAACGCTGGCTGGTTGGGTACAGCGCAGCCGTAAGATGGGAGGCATGACATTCATTGATCTCCGCGACCGTTACGGAATTACCCAATTAGTGTTCAACGAAGAGGTGAATGCCGAACTTTGCGAGCGTGCCAACCGCTTGGGCCGTGAATTCGTAATCCAGGTTAAGGGTACCGTAAACGAACGTTTCAGTAAAAACCAGCATATCCCGACGGGAGACATTGAAATCATCGTATCGGAACTGGATGTTCTGAACTCATCGCTGACCCCTCCCTTCACCATCGAGGAAAATACGGACGGTGGCGACGATATCCGCATGAAGTACCGTTATCTAGACCTGCGCCGTGCCAATGTACGCAGCAATCTAGAGCTTCGCCATAAAATGACAATTGAAGTACGCAAATACCTGGACAGCCAGGGATTCATCGAAGTGGAAACTCCGATTCTGGTAGGCTCCACGCCCGAAGGTGCACGCGATTTCGTCGTTCCATCACGCATGAACCCGGGACAATTCTATGCCTTGCCTCAAAGCCCGCAGACACTGAAACAGTTGTTGATGGTTTCCGGTTTCGACCGTTACTTCCAGATAGCCAAATGCTCCGTGACGAGACCTGCGTGCCGACCGCCAGCCGGAATTCACACAGATTGACTGCGAAATGTCTTTTGTGGAGCAGGATGACGTCATCAACCTCTTCGAAGGCATGGCCAAATATCTGTTCAAGGAAATCCGTGGCGTAGAGATGAACGAGCCGTTCATGCGCATGCCATGGGCAGACGCCATGAAATATTACGGCAGCGACAAGCCCGACCTCCGTTTCGGCATGAAGTTCGTGGAACTGATGGACATCATGAAGGGACACGGATTCCCGGTATTCGACAATGCCGCCTACATCGGCGGTATCTGCGCAGAAGGCGCCGCACACTATACACGCAAACAGCTGGATGCACTGACCGAATTCGTGAAAAGACCGCAAATCGGTGCCAAAGGTATGGTATACGCGCGCGTAGAGGCAGACGGCAACGTAAAATCAAGTGTCGACAAGTTCTATGCGCAGGAAGTATTGCAGGAAATGAAGGCTGCTTTCAACGCCAAGCCGGGTGACCTGATTCTGATTCTGAGCGGTGACGACGCATGAAGACCCGCAAGCAACTGAACGAGTTGCGCCTTGAAATGGGTAACCAACTGGGATTGCGCGACAAGAACAAGTTCGTCTGCCTTTGGGTGGTTGACTTCCCGATGTTTGAGTGGAGCGATGAAGAAGGCCGCCTGATGGCTATGCACCACCCGTTCACCCATCCGAAAGACGAAGATATTCCTTTGCTGGATACAGACCCGGCAGCTGTCCGTGCAGATGCATACGACATGGTGTGCAACGGTATTGAAGTGGGTGGAGGTTCCATCCGTATCCACGATGCACAGTTGCAGGCCAAAATGTTCGAGATTCTCGGATTCACTCCCGAGAAGGCTCAGGAGCAGTTCGGCTTCCTGATGAATGCCTTCAAATACGGTGCACCTCCTCACGGTGGTCTGGCATACGGTCTGGACCGTTGGGTCAGCATCTTCGCAGGTCTCGACAGTATCCGCGACTGCATTGCATTCCCCAAAAACAACAGTGGACGCGATGTAATGCTGGATGCACCTTCGGCTATTGACCAGAAGCAGCTGGACGAACTGAATCTGACTGTTGAAGTGAAAGAGTAAAAGCAGATACAGAGTAGGAGAGTGAAAGAGTCTGCACGCATTTTTCGTTTTGCGGTAATCGGCACGCTGAATGCCTTGATTATGGCTGTTACCGTTTGGGTAATGATGGACGAACTGGACATCAACTATATGCTCTCCAATGTAACCGCATATATACTTGCACAGATACACAACTTCATCTGGTGCAAGTATTGGATATTCCCTACAGAAAAAAAGAGCAACACTTGGCGACAAGTGCTGCTCTTTTCTATAGCTTTCGGAATGGCTTACGGAGCGCAATTCCTTTTCCTCATAGGGCTGGTGGAGGGACTGGACTGCAACGAATACCTTGCCCAGTTCCTGGATTATTCATCTACGGAAGTGTCAATTTCCTGATGAACAAACGGGTGACATTCCGTTAGTTCTCCCCCAGAGATCCCCGTCGTTATCAGTCAAGAAATCGTTTTGTCAATCCGGCATAGGCATCAATTCTGCGGTCGCGCAGGAAAGGCCACCAACGGCGTACATTTTCCGAACGTTCCAAGTCCACCTCTACAACGATATTTCCGGCCGTTCGTTTCCTGCTTGGGCCAGGAACTCGCCTTGCGGTCCGGCCACAAAACTATTTCCCCAAAACAAGATACCATTGGTCTGCATGGAAGGATCCGGCTCATGTCCCACACGGTTCACTGAAACAACCGGCAAGCCGTTGGCCACAGCATGTCCACGCTGGGAGATAATCCAAGCATTGAGCTGACGCGCCTTTTCATCATCCGTATCACTGCTTTCCCAACCGATAGCCGTAGGATATATCAGTATTTCAGCTCCCTTCAGCGCCATCAGACGTGCTGCTTCCGGATACCATTGGTCCCAGCACACCAAAACTCCCAATTTGCCCAAAGATGTCTGAATAGGTTCGAAGCCTATATCACCGGGAGTAAAATAGAATTTCTCATAATAGGCGGGGTCATCAGGAATATGCATCTTCCGGTATTTCCCGGCGATACTGCCGTCACGTTCAAAAACAACCGCTGTGTTATGATACAATCCGGGAGCGCGTTTCTCGAACAGAGAAGTGACCAGTACAATATCGTTGGCAGCAGCCAACTCTGAATAGAATCCCGTAGAAGGACCGGGAATCGGTTCTGCCAAGTCGAACAACTGCGTGTTTTCTGTCTGACAGAAATACAGAGAGTTATGCAGCTCCTGCAAAACAACCAATTGGGCCCCATGCGCCGCACATGCCTCTATGCTTTTGGCCAAATTCATTAAATTAGTCCTAAGGTCTTTGGTATTGGCCTGCTGGATAATACCTACTTTTATTTTTCTTGCCATCTTATTCTATGGTTTATTGTTTTACTATGTATAATCGACATTACTTCAACACCCTACGGGATATTGCATGGTAACACAATGCAAAGAGCCGTGCTGTTTAATCAAAGCACGGCAATCTATCCCGATAATTTCATAACCGGGAAAAGCCTCCCGCAACACTTCCCCCGCGCAGGCGTCATTCTCCGGCTGGCGATAGGTGGGGTAAAGCACCGCATCATTCAGAATCAAGAAATTAGCGTAAGTGGCGGGAAGCCGTTCCCCTTCTTCTTCTATCTTATCGGCCATGGGCAAAGCCAGCAAACGGTAAGGTTCCCCCTTCAACGTACGGAAAGTCTTCAGTTGCTCCTCCATGCGATGCAGTTCTTCGTAATGCTCATCATCCACATCCTTGCATTGCACATAGGCTATCGTGTCGGCAGGGCAGAAACGGGCCAGTGTGTCTATATGGCTGTCCGTATCGTCACCTGCCAAATAACCGTGGTCCAGCCAAAGGACACGTTGCAGGTGAAAAACGGAACGAAGATATTCCTCAATTTCCACCCGGTTCATCTGTCCGTTCCGGTTAGGCGAAAGCAGGCATTCGGAGGTGGTGAGCAACGTACCCATGCCGTCACTTTCGATGGAACCGCCTTCAAGGACAAACCCCAAGCGATTTACATACTTTCCTTTCATCACTTCCGACTCCACCGCACGACGCGTAATCAAATTATCCTTATCGGATGCAAACTTCAATCCCCACCCGTTGAACTTAAAGTCGAGCAGAGATACACCGTCAGCATCCAGTAGGGTGATGGCTCCATGGTCGCGTGCCCAAGTATCATTCGTCTCACACTTCAGGAAACGGACATTTTCCATATTCACCCTGCCGAGAATCTGTTTCTTCACCTCATCCGGTTCTGGGGTTACAATCAGCAATGTCTCCCGGGCGGCTATTTCGTGGGCAATGGCTACAAAACATTCCTGCACTTCGTCCAACATATAGGTCCAGTCTGTACCCGCATGGGGCCATGTAAGCTGTATGCCGCTTTGCAAAGCCCATTCGGCAGGCAAGTGGGGAGCACGTGTCTCTACCTGAAAAGTCATATTCTTGCCAAAACGCACCTGACAGTCCTTCTCTGCGGTACCACCCAGCGGCAGTCCTACAAAATATCCCATATTATTTATCTTTTCTAATTCGTTACTTTTTAAGTTAGCAGAGAGAGGGAGAATAAACCTTAGGTTTAGAATTGCCAAACCTCTACTTCAGACTTCTAAACCTCTACTCTATGATTGTAAACCTCTACTCGTCAATTATCACTTATCTTCCTTCGGTTTCCGGTCGAAGAATGGATTCTTGGAGGATGCACTCACCGGAATGGCAAAGACAGTCTTGCATCCTTTCAGCCAATCCAAACGCTGAGCGGCAAGTCCGGCAGAAAACATGACACGGGTATCCACCCTCAAATCGGCAGCCATGGCACAAGCCGAACCTACAGCTATCCCTACATCCACCGTATTCAAAGCACAAGGTACTCCCTCCGGACGACCGGCACAAGTGGGAAAACCGCAGTGTCCGCAATTCAAACTTTGCGTCTGCTCGCGCGTACCTATTATAATTACACATTCAGCCTGCAAAATGTTGTCCGCATCACGGAGAAAGAACTTCATACCGTGCTCTTCAACCATAGCGACCATCTTTTCAGACAGCTTCTTAATGTCTTCACCCGTAACCAGCGCAGCTTCAATCACATCAATACCTTTTCCTTTCGGTGCCGTGCGCGCAGCAGTCAGCATTTGCCTTGCCACGTCAAGCACATGTTCGTGGCGGCAATCCCGTTCATTCTGTATCATAGTCTTTCTTTCCTGAATTAATTAGTGCGTCAAAGATAGCACAAATATTTTTTTTGCACTATCTTTGCGATACAGAAAGATTAAAGGAACACCATGCTGCAAATAGAAAATGCCAGTATCGCCTACGGCAACGATATACTTTTCTCGGGTTTCAACCTGCAATTGGAAAGGGGAGAGATAGCCAGTATCTCCGGCCCTTCGGGATGCGGAAAGTCGTCACTGCTGAATGCCATACTTGGATTTACTCCGTTAAAAGAAGGACGCATCGTCTTGAACGGCATTCTGCTGGATAAAGGAAACGTCGACGTTGTCCGTAAGCAGACTGCATGGATTCCACAAGAACTGGCATTGCCGCTGGAATGGGTAAAGGACATGGTACAATTGCCCTTCGGTTTAAAGGCAAACCGGGGTACACCCTTTTCTGAAACCCGTTTATTTGCATGTTTCGAGGATTTGGGTCTGGAACAAGAGTTATATTACAAACGGGTGAACGAAATATCCGGAGGCCAACGCCAACGGATGATGATAGCCGTAGCCTCCATGATTGGCAAACCACTGACCATTGTCGATGAACCGACTTCCGCTCTCGACTCCGGTTCCGCGGAAAAAGTACTCTCTTTCTTCCGCAGGCAGACAGAAAATGGAAGTGCCATACTGACCGTATCCCATGACAAAAGATTCGCCAACGGATGTGACCGACATATAATCATGAAATAACATACACACTATTGGGAACCATAGATATATCATACCTCAGCCTGGGCATCGGATTATTGCTATTATTAATACCGCTGTTTTACATCTGGAAGTTCAAGACCGGACTGTTGCGCGCTACTGTGATAGGTACGGCACGCATGATTGTCCAGTTGTTCTTCATCGGCATATACTTGAACTACCTCTTTTTATGGGATAACCCGTGGATAAACTTTCTATGGGTAATTGTCATGATATTTGTAGCATCGCAGACGGCATTGGCACGAACACAATTGAAGAGGAAGATTCTGCTCCTGCCCATATCCGCAGGTTTCTTATGCAGTGTAGTATGTGTAGGCTTGTACTTTATCGGAATAGTACTGAGAGTGGAAAACGTATTCAGCGCCCGGTATTTCATCCCTATTTTCGGCATACTGATGGGCAACATGCTATCCAGTAACGTCATAGCCTCAACACCTATTATAGTGGACTGAAACGGGAACAACAGCTTTACCGGTATCTTCTCGGCAATGGTGCTACAAAAGCGGAAGCACAGGCACCTTTCATCCGCCAAGCCATCATCAAATCCTCAGTCCGCTGATTGCCAATATATCCGTGATGGGGCTGGTTGCTTTTCCGGGAACCATGATTGGCCAGATATTGGGTGGCAGCAGCCCGAATGTGGCCATCAAATATCAGATGATGATTATGGTCATCACCTTTACCGCCTCCATGCTGTCACTGATGATTACAATCTCTCTGGCTTCCCGCAAGTCGTTTGATGCCTACGGCAAGCTACTGCCGGTGATGGTAGAGAAGAAGGGAAAAAAGGAGCATAAATAACTTCAACGGTGGTGGGCATCCAGTTTTCCGGGGAGATAGCGTAGCTGCACATATTGTACGCCCGGTTTCACAAAGCCGCTGTCCAACATCACTTTCTTTACACGGAATTCTTCAAGCCTATACTGCAGGTAACTTTTGATGCGTTGACTTTGCGGCTTGGTATATGCCAGCAGATTAACTTTTCCCAGCGAATCAATCTCTACCTTGCCTTGACGGTGCGTAGAGAAAGAGGACCGTCTTTTTTTCTTAGCCTGATAATCTTTATCCTTGTCTACCCAAAAGATAGCCGTAGCCTTGGGAGTAGTATCTACCGGCTCCTCCATATCCTCAGATACATCTTTACCGGAACGGTTCGTATCCTGACAAGACAATAACGATAAAAGGAAAAGAAACAAAACAAGTAATGTTTTCATAATAAAGGAGATTAATGTGTCCAACTAATCAAACGTACCCGATGAAGCATATATTATCGGATATATAAAATGTTCTTCACCTTCCGTTTGCGGTTGTTCAAACAATTGTTTGTAGATAGGTTCCGGCTCTGTTTCAGAGAAAAAATCTGCATCAGCAGGATAAATACCATAATACCACCAGGGAGTTCCTTCCATATTATAAGGCTCAATACCCTCGATTACAAACTTATATAATCCAACTGTATCACCATCTTTTATAATGCTTGTATAGGTTCCATAATTGGTCCCCATATTATATCTCAATCCTTTTAAAGGAGCATATTCTTCTTCAGTAAACTCGCCTGCTACATATTTTTTTCTTTTGCATGCAAAAGGAATCTCATATTTTCCTCCATCAGGAGAAAGAATAAAAGGATTGGGTCCATCAACCTCTATTGTATATTCATATTCTACTCCGACTTTTGATAACACCTCGACCAGTTCGTATGCAATATTACTGGCATCGGCGGGAGGTTGAGCAAGTTGTTTTTTTCACCAATAAGGTGTATTCATACCCCTTGCTATAATCAAACCCGGCAATTCCTAAAAAGTCCAACGCTTCATATTCATTTTTACCTTCCTCCTTTACCAACATACAATCAATGAAATGATCACTTCCCCAAGGCTGGTAAGTGCCAATCTCGGAAGAGACCTTCATTTTAATGTTTTCTACATTGTCTTGTGGAGTATCACTGTTACAAGAGGTCACACCAATTATAATCAAGAGCGATAAAATTCCGAATAGTTTTTTAGTTTTCATAGATTTAGTTTTATAATAATCGCTCGCAAAGATAGTCTTTTTCGTGATAAAACATTTTTCGATAAGAGTTTTTGTTGGAAGAAAACCGTCTATTACTCAAATTTGTTACTGATATTTTATAAAAAGAATAAAAAACATTCTCAATCCATTGCTTTTTACTATATTTGCAACCAAATTTTCTGTTCACAATGAAAATTAAGGAATTAGTAAGCGCCCTTGAACGGTTCGCGCCTCTGCCATTGCAAGACGGATTTGATAATGCCGGCCTGCAAATCGGATTGACAGATGCGGAAGCAACAGGGGCTTTGTTGTGTCTTGACGTTACTGAAGCTGTACTGGATGAAGCCATTGCATTGGGATATAATGTGGTTATATCACATCACCCTCTCATTTTCAAAGGGTATAAATCCATCACGGCAGGGATTATGTGGAACGTTGTATCTTGAAAGCCATCAAGAATGACATCGTTGTTTATGCTGCGCACACTAACCTGGATAATGCACCGGGAGGAGTGAACTTCAAGATTGCCGAGAAAATCGGTTTGAAGAATGTCCGTATCCTGGAAGCCAAGGAAAATGCGCTGGTAAAGCTGACCACATTTGTACCGACCGCCCAAGCGGAAGACGTGAGGAAAGCCTTGTTCGACGCTGGATGCGGCAATATCGGCAACTATGATTTGTGCAGTTATAACATGGAAGGCGAGGGGACATTCCGAGCCCGGGAAGGTGCCACCCATACTGTGGAGCGATAGGGGAGCTGCATACCGAACGTGAAGTACGTATTGAGACAATCATACCCGCCTACAAAAAAGCGGCAACTGTCAAGCACTGCTTGCGGCACATCCATATGAAGAACCGGTCTATGATATTTATCCCTTGCAAAACTCATGGCCACAAGCCGGAGCCGGTGTCATTGGCGAATTGGAAGTACCGGAGACAGAACTTGAATTCCTGAAACGGATAAAGAAAACCTTCGAAGTAGGGTGTCTCAGACATAACAAACTCCTCGGGCGGGAAATACAGACTGTTGCATTATGTGGCGGCGCCGGCGCTTTCCTAATGCCGCTTGCCATCCGCAACCGTGCAGATGTCTTTATCACCGGCGAGATAAAATACCATGACTATTTCGGACATGATACCGATATATTATTGGCTGAAATAGGGCATTATGAAAGTGAGCAATATACGAAAGAAATATTTTATACAATAATCCGGGATTTGTTTCCTCATTTTGAGGTTCAGATGACCAAAGTGAATACAAACCCCATAAAATACATGTAAGTAAAATGGCTAAAGAAGCAAAAAAAGATCCTCAGGAATTAACCGTAGAACAGAAGTTGAAAGCTTTGTTCCAATTGCAGACAATGCTGTCCAAAATCGATGAAATCAAGACGTTGAGAGGTGAACTTCCACTGGAAGTACAGGACTTGGAAGACGAAATAGCCGGTCTGAGTACCCGTATAGACAGAATCAAGGCAGAAGTTGCCGAGTTGAAATCCTCCATTGCAGGAAAGAAAGTTGAAATTGAAACCGCAAAGGCTTCTGTAGCTAAATATAAAGACCAGCAGGACAACGTACGCAACAACCGCGAATACGACTTCTTGAGCAAGGAAATCGAATTCCAGACATTGGAAATCGAACTCTGCGAAAAGCGTATCAAGGAATTTGCCGCACAAGAGGAAGAAAAATCTCAGGAAGTAGCAGAAAGCACTGCTGCTCTGGAAGAAAGACAAAAAGACCTCGACGTAAAGAAGAGCGAACTGGACGAAATCATCTCCGAGACCAAGCAAGAGGAAGAGAAGCTGAGAGACAAAGCCAAAGAACTGGAAACAAAGATTGAACCCGTCTGCTTCAGTCCTTCAAACGTATCCGTAAGAATTCACGCAATGGACTGGGTATTGTATACGTACAGCGTGATGCTTGCGGTGGTTGCTTCAACAAGATTCCGCCCCAGAGACAATTGGACATCCGCTCACGCAAGAAAATTATCGTTTGCGAATATTGTGGCCGTATCATGATTGACCCGGAATTAGCAGGTATAACTCCCGAACAGAAAGTGGAAGTTGTAAAGGAAAAGCCAGTAAGAGCCAAAAGAAAAATCGTACATATCGGCTCAGATAATTAAAAATAGAACATTTTCTATATATAAAACGCAATAGTAAAGCACCTATTGCCGTTTTTTTGTTAAATAGCTCATAAAAACCTGCTATTAGAGAAAAAAGAAGTAGTTTTGTTGCTTGAAAAATTAATAGAATTAAATTAAAAAGCATGAGACTAAACAAATTATTCATACTCTATTCACTTTTCGGAATATTGATGGCATCGTGCATAAAAGATGAAGCACCCAATGCTGAAGCTGATATAACAGGCATCTCTTTTGAAGAAGATGTACTGGCAAATTCATACATTGATCTGAACCCGTCGTACGACGAAAGCCAGAACGCCTACCCAATACGGATCAGTGTGAAAGAAGGTACGGACATGACAAGTCTGGCCCCCATATTTGAATTGACTCCGGGAGCTACCATCAGTCCTGCCAGTGGGAGTGTTCAGAACTTCACGACTCCAGTACGATATACAGTCACTTCGGAAGACAAGGCCTGGCATCGTGTCTACGCCATTACTGCCAGAGAACAAAAGGCAAGTAACATTCCGACCACATACCACTTTGAAAAGGTAAGAATCATGCAAAATGTATGGCAGGAATCTACGAAGAGCAAGATTCCGGTAACGAATTGACATGGGCAAGTGGTAATAAGGGATTCAAATGGGCTATGAGTGAAGCCGCAACAGAAGATTATCCTACTACCCAAATAGACAATGGCAAAACTGGAAAATGTGTGAAATTGGAAACACGCCTCACTGGCGACTTAGGTAACATGGTAGGTATGCCCATCGCCGCCGGTAATCTGTTTATCGGCAGTTTCGACATGCTGAATGCTATTACCAATCCGCTTAGTGCTACGCGCTTCGGTACTCCTTTCTACAATAAACCTTTACGACTGACTGGATACTATAAGTATAAGGCCGGAGAACAATTTTATGAAAATGGCGAATATACCTCCCGAAAAGATATATTCAATATCTATGCAATATTTTATGATGGAGTAAAATATGACAGTGCAGGAAAGGGGACAGATGTAACACTGGATGGAAATCTGCCGAATCAAAACTACGAACACTCCAGCATGGTGGCTCTTGCTTTAGTTTCCAATCCGCAAGAAACAGAAGGAGACGAATGGAAATTCTTTGATATACCTTTCGACTACCAACGGTACGGAAAGAAGATTGACGAAGCCAGACTGGCTAAAGGAGAATATAAGATAGGCATCATATTTGCCTCAAGCAAGGATGGTGCCACTTTTGAGGGTGCTCCAGGAAGCACTTTACTTATAGACGAAGTGGAACTGATTTACGAATAAGAATCATATAGAATTGGAATACAACATGATAAAGAAAATATTAGCATTTATCGTACTGGTGGGATGTATGCAGACTGCCTTATACGCTCAAGAAAACCAGAACCGTACGCTTATAAACGCCGCTCTACACGGTTGGGAATATGAAATAAGGCCGGTGTCAGTATCGGCGGCACTTCTCCGCTTCTATTACCCGTAGAAATACGAAGTATCGATGCCTATAATCCTACCTTAGCCTTTATGCTGGAAGGAAATGCCATCAAATGGTTGGGCAAAACAAAAAAATGGGGTGTAATAACCGGTGTAAGACTGGAAACCAAAAATATGATTACCAAAGCGACAGTAAAGAACTATGGCATGGAAATCATAGGAAATGACGGTAACCGTTTGAAAGGCAACTGGACTGGGGGAGTAAAAACTAAAGTACGCAATGCCTACATCACCGTCCCCGTGCTGGGTGCATATAAAATCAACTCACGATTGCGGGCCAAAGCAGGTATATATGTCTCATATCTGATGGATGAGGAATTCTCCGGACATGTATATGAAGGCTATTTGCGTGAAGGAGACTCCACCGGAGAAAAGGTAAACTTCTCCGACGGTGCCATTGCCACTTACGACTTTTCGGATGACTTGCGCAAGTTTGCCTGGGGCGTGCAAGCTGGTGTAGACTGGCGTGCCTTCAAACATCTGAGTGTATTTGCCGACCTTACATGGGGATTGAATGATATTTTCAAGAAAGATTTCAATACAATTACCTTTGCCATGTATCCCATCTACTTGAATGTGGGTTTCGGGTATGCCTTCTAAGATACTCGGGTATACCGAGTAAATACTCATAAACAAATAAAGGTTTAGGTTGTTATCAATCCCATAAAAAGATAACCACCTAAACCTTTATTTATGAATATAAAAGTTTGGAGCACTGCGTTGCTCATATTATGCCTATGTCCTGCGGCTATGGCACAGAAAGCTAACCGCTATCTTGAGAAACCACTCCCACAAGGCTGGGGAAAGGACGCCTCCCATGCCATTCCCGGAGATGACAATCTGTTCAGCGGACAGATACCACCCATTGACGACAAGTGGTGGAAAGCCTTCGATGACCCGATGCTGGATTCATTGATTACGGTAGCCTCCACTCAAAACTATTCCGTACTTTCTGCCATGGCCCGTATGGATATGGCTAAATCCAACCTGCGGATAGAACGCGGCAGCTTTTTCCCTTCCATCTCATTGGACGGAGGATGGGCACGGCAGCAAAGCAGCGGCAATGTCAACGCACTTCCGCAATCCATTACCGGTGCATACAGCGCCTCGCTCAACGCCAGTTGGGAGCTGGACGTATTCGGAAGTATCCGCCAACGGGTAAAGGCACAGCGGGAAACCTTCATGGCAAGCAAGGAGGAATATACCTCTGTCATGGTATCCCTCTGTGCCAGATAGCTTCTGCCTACATCGGACTCCGCGAACTGCAGCAAGAGCTAAGTGTAGTGACCCACAATTGCCATACCCAGGCAGCCGTACTTAACATTACCGAAGTACGCTACAAAACCGGACTGGTGTCCAAACTGGACGTTTCACAAGCCAAATCCGTATATTACAGTACCAAAGCCTCCATCCCACAACTGGAGGCAGGCATCAACCAATACATCACGACGCTCGCAATCTTACTCGGTACTTACCCCCAACATATCCGCCCCATATTGGAGAAGCCCGGCAAACTGCCCGACTATATGGAACCCATAGGCATCGGTGTTCCTGCCGACCTGCTGCTCCGCCGCCCCGATATACGGCAAGCCGAACGCCAAGTCAACGCGCAGGCGGCAACACTCGGCGCATCTCAAAGTGACTGGCTGCCGCAAGTGTTCCTAAAAGGTTCCATCGGCTATTCCTCCCATGACTTGAAGGACTTGACTAAACGGAACAGTATGACGTTTGAAATTGCTCCAAGCATCAGCTGGACCTTATTCAGCGGTACCAAACAGGTGAATGCCACCCGTCTGGCACGTGCCCAGCTCGATGAATCCATTCACCAGTTCAACCAGACAGTGCTTACCGCCGTGCAGGAAACGGATAATGCCATGAACTCCTATCGCAACTCCATCCAACAGATTGTTGCCATGCGCGAAGTATGCAACCAGGGAGAAGAAACTCTGAAACTCTCCCTCGATTTGTACAAACAAGGACTTACTCCCTTCCAGAACGTACTGGACGCACTACGCTCACTCCTGACATACGAAAATCAGCTGGTGCAGGCACAAGGCAGCTCCTTGCTGCATCTGATAGCCTTATACCAGGCATTGGGAGGTGGATATGAAATGAATCAGAAATAAGAATATAAACTAAACCGAACCGTATATGAAAAATCAAATGTACATCACCCTGCTCATCCTGCCATTGCTGGCAACGGGATGCGAGGGAAGGAAAGAAACGGCACAAACGATGCCCGTTCCCGAGATAAGCGTGACCCGTCCGACAGTGCAGAACATTACGCTGACGAAAGAATATCCGGGCTACCTGACTTCTGAAAGACCGTAGACCTGGTAGGCAGAGTCAGCGGAACCTTACAGACCATCGCTTACGCTCCCGGCAGCGGGTACGCCAGGGACAAGTACTTTTTGTCATCGAACCGACAGTCTATCAAGACAATGTGCGGCAGGCAGAAGCAGAACTCAACACTGCCCGCGCCAACCTGGAATACGCCCAAAACAACTACACACGTATGCAGGAAGCCGTGAAAAGCGATGCTGTAAGCCGTATACAAGTGCTACAAGCACAATCCAACGTGGCAACTTCGCAGGCTGCAGTGAGCAATGCGGAAGCAGCCTGAACACAGCACGCACCAATCTGAGCTACTGCACCGTACGTGCTCCCTTCGACGGCACCGTAAGCCGTAACCTGGTGGATGCCGGAGGCTATGTAGGCGGCAGCGTGCAGCCCGTCACATTGGCAACCATCTACAAAGACGACCATTTGTACACCTACTTCAATGTGGCAGACAACCAATGGCTCTCCATGCTGATGCAGCAGGGAGACAGTATCCCCCGGCAAGTGAGTGTCAGCCTGGGTAAAGACGAACTCCTCACTTATCCCGCACAGCTGGACTATCTTTCGCCCAACGTAGACTTGAACACCGGAACTTGAACATCCGCGCCCGTCTCGACAACCCTAAAGGACTGTTGAAAAGCGGCCTCTACGTCAGCATCACCTTGCCCTACGGAGAGCAACAGCAGGCCATCCTGCTGCCGGACGCCTCCATCGGTACCGACCAGTTGGGGAAATACATATACGTAGTCAACGATTCGAATATAGTGCGCTACCGCCATATAGAAACCGGACAACTGATAGGGGACAGCCTGCGCCAGATAAGGCAGGCATCACTCCCCGGGAGCGCTACGTCACCAAAGCACTGATGAAGGTAAGGGATGGAATGAAAGTACATCCCATTGACAACTAATATGAATTGATTAATACCAAAGCCTATGTTTTCAAAATTCTTCATAGACCGTCCTATCTTTGCTACCGTATTGGCGCTGCTCATCGTCGTAGCAGGACTGGTCACACTGGGCATCCTGCCCATTGCCCAATATCCGGACATCACACCACCCACCGTGCAGGTCAGTGCCGTATATCCCGGAGCCAATGCGCAGACGGTGGCACAAACCGTCGGCATCCCCATCGAGCAGCAAGTCAACGGAGTGGACGGAATGCTTTACATGTCCTCCAACTCCAGCTCATCGGGCGCTTACTCTCTTACCATTACTTTTGCCGTAGGCACAGACATTGATATGGCTACCGTGCAGGTCCAGAACCGGGTAAGCGTGGCCCAGTCGTCACTGCCTACTCCCGTTGTGGTGCAAGGCGTCACTGTGCAGAAACAGTCATCGAACATCGTGATGTTCCTCACGATGACGTCGGACAGCAAAGACTACGACGGACTTTACCTCAGCAACTATGCCAAGCTGAATCTCGTAGACCAGTTAACACGCGTGCCCGGTGTAGGCGCCGTCAATGTGATGGGAGCAGGGGACTACTCCATGCGTATCTGGCTCGACCCTGCCGCCATGCGCATCCGCTATCTTTCGCCGGCCGATGTATACCAAGCTATCCAATCACAGAATGTGGAGGTCAGCGCAGGTAACGTAGGGCAACCCATCGGCACAGACAATAAAAATGCCTATCAATACAGCCTGACCGTAAAAGGGCGCCTTACCTCACCCGAAGAGTTCGGCAACATTATCCTGCGTACCGAAACCGGAGGGAAGATACTCCGTCTGCGCGACGTGGCGCATATCGACCTGGGCTCGGCCTCTTACAGCGTAGTATCCCAACTGGACGGGAAACCCACCGCTGCCATCGCTATCTATCAGCAACCTGGCAGCAACTCGCTGGACGTTTCCAAAGGAGTAAAGGCAAAAATGCAGGAACTCTCGCAAAATTTCCCTGCAGGCATACAATACAATGTAACCCTGGACACTACGGATGTCATTCATGCTTCCATAGACGAAGTGATGGTGACGTTCCTTGAAACAACCCTGCTGGTAGTTCTCGTCATCTTCCTGTTCCTGCAGAACTGGCGGGCGGTCGTCATTCCCTGCATCACTATTCCGGTATCACTCATCGGCACACTGGCCGTCATGTCCTTGTTCGGCTTCTCCATCAATACGCTGACACTATTCGGACTGATACTTGCCGTGGCCATCGTGGTAGATGATGCCATTGTGGTGGTGGAGAACTCCACGCGTCTGCTGGACACGGGGCGCTACACCTCCCGCCAGGCTGTGACCGAAGCGATGGGAGAGATTACCGGCCCCATTGTCGGGGTAGTGCTGGTGCTGCTTGCCGTATTTATCCCGACAACACTCGTCAGCGGCATATCAGGACAACTGTATAAACAGTTTGCCTTGACCATTGCAGCCAGCACCGTACTTAGCGGATTCAACTCATTGACCTTACTCCGGCACTCTGTGCCTTGATGCTGCAACCTACCCGGCCTTCCAAAAATCCCTATATCGGGGGTTCAACCATCTGTACGACAAGACACAAGGAGTCTACGACCGGATAGTGGAGTACCTGCTCCAACGCCCTGTCGCTTCCATCGTTTCATATGCGGTTTTCACATTGATTGCTGTCCTGCTGTTTGTCAAATGGCCGTCCACATTTGTTCCGGAAGAAGATGACGGCTATTTCCTCGCAGTGGTACAGCTTCCCCCTGCATCGAGCCTGGAGCGCACCCAAGCCGTAGGAAAGCAGATAAATAAGATTCTCGATTCTTACCCCGAAATAAAGGACTACATCGGCATATCCGGCTTCTCCGTGATGGGAGGTGGAGAGCAAAGCAATGCGGCCACTTACTTCATCGTACTGAAAAACTGGAATGAACGCAAGGGAAAGGAACATACGGCTGAAGCCGTAGTACAGCGCTTCAATATGGAAGTATATGGCATCCAGGAAGCAGAGATATTTGCCATGGTCCCGCCTGCCATCCCCGGACTGGGAGCTACCGGAGGCCTGCAACTCCAATTGGAAGACCGCCACAACCTCGGCGCCACCGAGATGCAGCGTGCTGTAGAGACCTTGATGGAGCATTACCGCAATTATCCGGCACTGGCATCGGTCAGCAGCCAGTACCAAGCCAATGTACCGCAATATTTTTTGAATATAGACCGCGACAAGGTACAGTTGATGGGTATCCCGCTGAACAGTGTATTCACCGCCTTGGGTTACTATATGGGGGAGGCCTACGTCAACGACTATGTACAGTTCGGACACATCTACCAAGTGAAATTGGGGGCGGGCGACCGTGCCCAGCGTGTCATCGACGATGTTCTGAAATTGAGCGTTCCAATGCATCGGGAGAAATGGTACCTTTCTCTTCCTTCACCCGGGTGGAAGAGCAGTTAGGCATGGACCAGATAAACAGATATAACATGTACTCCACAGCAGCCGTGACCTGCAATGTGGCTCCGGGCAGTAGTTCGGGAGAGGGTATCCGGCAAATGGAAAGTCTAATCAAAGAGCATCTCGGAGACGAGTTCGGCTATGAATGGACTTCGGTAGCCTATCAGGAGACGCAGGCGGGAACCACGACGACTGTCGTATTCGTCATGGCACTGCTGGTTGCCTTCCTTGTACTCGCCGCACAATACGAAAGCTGGACCAGTCCGGTAGCTGCCGTAATGGGACTTCCGGTTGCACTGCTCGGTGCCATGCTGGGATGCTATGTCATGGGGACTCCGGTCAGCATCTACACACAAATTGGAATCATTCTGCTTGTCGCCTTGTCTGCCAAAAACGGTATTCTGATTGTGGAGTTTGCACGTGACTTTCGTGCACAAGGCAATTCAATCCGCGATGCGGCATTCCAGGCCGGACATATCCGCCTGCGACCTATTCTGATGACATCGCTTGCATTCGTATTCGGGGTTATGCCGCTGCTTTTTGCAACCGGAGCAGGGGCGGGAAGCCGTATTGCACTGGGAGCCGCCGTAGTGTTCGGTATGGCACTGAATACCTTGCTTGCCACGGTCTATATTCCTAATTTCTACGAATTGATGCAGAAGTTGCAGGAGAAGTTCAGTAAGAAACAATAGGGAGGATGAGCTACAAGTTATGGATTATGGGTTATAGCTATCACACTTATAGCTCATAATCCATAACTCATTTTAGCAACTTGCTGCTAAAAGTTGTATCTTTGCGTGCGAATTGCCTCTTAAAGAAATTGAAGTTATGAAAGCATATTTCATCGCCATACTTACCTTATTCACTTGTATAGCTACCGTCGTCCGGGCGCAGCAAATGTCTGAACTTGAAAACCGGATTGACAGTCTGCTCAATGGCAAGAAAGCCACCGTTGGTATAGCCGTATGGACAGACAAAGGAGACATGCTCCGGTATAACGACCATGTACACTTCCCCTTGCTCAGTGTATTCAAATTCCATGTGGCACTGGCCGTACTGGACAAGATGGATAAGCAAAGCATCAGTCTGGACAGCATTGTTTCCATAAAGGCATCCCAAATGCCGCCCAATACCTACAGCCCCCTGCGGAAGAAGTTTCCCGACCAGGATTTCACGATTACGCTTAGGAACTGATGCAATACAGCATTTCCCAAAGCGACAACAATGCCTGCGACATCTTGATAGAATATGCAGGAGGCATCAAACATATCAATGACTATATCCACCGGTTGAGTATCGACTCCTTCAACCTCTCGGAAACAGAAGACGGCATGCACTCCAGCTTCGAGGCTGTATACCGCAACTGGAGTACTCCTTCCGCTATGGTCCGACTACTGAGAACGGCTGATGAAAAGAGTTGTTCTCCAACAAGGAGCTGAAAGACTTCTTGTGGCAGACCATGATAGATACTGAAACCGGTGCCAACAAACTGAAAGGTATGTTGCCAGCCAAAACCGTGGTAGGACACAAGACCGGCTCTTCCGACCGCAATGCCGACGGTATGAAAACTGCAGATAATGATGCCGGCCTCGTTATCCTTCCCGACGGCCGGAAATACTACATTGCCGCCTTCGTCATGGACTCATACGAGACGGATGAGGACAATGCGAACATCATCGCCCGCATATCACGCATGGTATATGATGCGATGAGATGAGAGAGGCAAGGGGGCTATTGGTAGCTCCTCCTATAAGTTTTGATACTCGGGTATATCCTGCAGAAAAGTATAGCTGTTGTGCTCGTAATCTATGCGACAACAATAATGCTGAAGCCCGTTGCTGACAATCAGATAATCCACTTTCAGCACCATGTTGTAGCGGGTAATCTGGTCGAAAACCTTTTGGGTGATTTCTATTTCAGGCGCCTTGTATTCCACAATCATCCGGGCAGTAAGGTCGCGTCGATAGAGCACTGTATCACAGCGTTTCTTTGTACCGTTCAGCTGTACCTGCACCTCATTTGCCATAAGCGCCTGCGGATACCCCTTGTGAGCAAGAAGAAAGTGGACGAAGTGCTGCCGCACCCATTCTTCAGGGGTCAAGGCGACATAACGACGACGGATTATATCGAAAATAACATTTTTTCCGTTCCTTGCGGCAATTTTAGCATCGAATGCTGGTAGGTTTAACGATAACATTTACTACATTTGTAAGTTAAATAATGGTTCCCGTCTTTTGGGAACACAAATTTAATGAAATCTTATGAAAACAAAAGAAGAAATCGTAGCCAATTGGCTGCCCCGTTACACAAAGCGTAACCTGGAGGATTTTGGAGAGTACATTCTGTTGACCAACTTCAACAAGTACGTAGAGATTTTCGCAGAAAAGTTCAATGTTCCCATTCTCGGTAAAGATGCCAACATGATATCTGCCAGTGCAGAAGGAATGACCATCATCAACTTTGGCATGGGAAGTCCTAATGCCGCCATTATCATGGACTTGCTGAGCGCCATCAAGCCCAAAGCATGTCTGTTTCTGGGTAAGTGCGGCGGCATAGACAAAAAAAATAGAATAGGGGACCTCATCCTCCCCATAGCCGCCATCCGTGGCGAAGGTACTTCCAACGACTACTTCCCGCCCGAAGTCCCGTCACTCCCGGCATTTATGCTGCAACGTGCCGTTTCTTCCGCCATCCGCGACTATGCCCGTGACTACTGGACCGGTACCGTATACACCACCAATCGCCGCATTTGGGAACATGACGAGGGGTTCAAGGAATATCTGAAGAAAACCCGTGCTATGGCTGTCGATATGGAAACGGCAACCCTATTCAGCTGCGGTTTTGCCAATCATATTCCCACGGGAGCCCTTCTGCTGGTTTCAGACCAACCGATGATTCCGGAAGGTGTAAAAACCGATAAAAGCGACAACCTGGTGACCCAAAATTATGTAAAGGAACATGTTGAAATCGGTATCGCATCCTTGCGCATGATTATTGATGAAAAGAAAACCGTAAAACACTTGAAGTTCGACTGGTAATCCTCTTTACGGGACATCCCCTCGTAACACTTACTTTATTATATGGCAAAACAAGAAACGACCTGTGATGATATTCTAAAAGAGTTGAGAGCCAAACAATACCGCCCCGTCTACTATCTCATGGGCGAGGAATCGTATTACATAGACCTCATCTCCGACTATATTGTAGACAATGTTCTCACTGACACCGAAAAGGAATTTAACCTGACCGTAGTCTACGGTGCAGATGTGGATATAGCCACTGTCATCAATGCGGCTAAGCGTTATCCGATGATGTCCGAACGCCAGGTCGTAGTCGTAAAGGAAGCGCAGGCCATCCGCAACATGGAGGAGCTTTCATACTACCTGCAAAAACCATTGAACTCCACTATTCTTGTTCTATGCCACAAACATGGGGTGCTGGACAGAAGAAAGAAGCTGGCAGCCGAAATAGAGAAGGTGGGAGTTCTATTCGAATCCAAGAAGGTGAAGGATGCCCAGTTACCGGCATTCATCACCTCATACATGAAGCGCAAAGGTGTAGACTTGGATCCTAAAGCCACCTCCATGCTTGCCGATTTCGTAGGTACGGACCTCAGCCGCCTTACAGGAGAACTGGAAAAACTGATTATAACTCTTCCAAAAGGTCAGACACGCGTCACCCCCGAACAAATAGAACGTAACATTGGAATCAGTAAGGATTATAATAACTTTGAACTTCGCAGTGCCATTGTAGAAAAAGACATACTAAAGGCCAATAAAATAATAAAATATTTTGAAGAAAATCCGAAAACAAACCCTATCCAGATGACTTTATCTTTACTTTTCGGCTTCTTCTCCAACTTGATGTTGCTTATTATGCACCCGAAAAGACGGAGCAGGGTATTGCCAGTTTCATAGGATTAAAGACTCCCTGGCAGTCGCGCGAATACCTAAGTGCCATGCGCCGTTACAGCGGAGTAAAGACCATGCAGATAATCGGAGAAATTCGATATGCAGATGCCAAATCCAAAGGAGTAGGAAATTCCTCCCTAAGCGATGGAGATATCCTCCGGGAATTGGTCTTTAAGATTCTACATTAACTTCCATACAGCATACTTTTCCATAAAAGGGAAAAAGCATAAAACAGACTGATTTGATATCATTATGTCATTTTTAGGGGGATTTATCCCCCTTTTTTCTATTTCAGTCCTTATCATAGACAGTAAAATAGGAGATAATAATCACATTTACAGTAAATTACGTTCATTTATAAGCTCTGAGAATCGCGTCTTTATAACGAATCAACCAATTATACAGAAATAAAGCAAGGATTTAAGTCTTGAAGACTAGACAATAAATAAAGCCATCTTGTTTTCTCATTTATATCACATTTTTTCTCCTTTAGTAAAAAAGAAAAGATGGAGCAATTCAGCTTTAAATCGCCATATAAGAAATCTGTTACACTTTAAGAGTACAATAGTTGTAATACACAACTAGGATAATTGACTATTGTGAATTCAACACATTACATAAATATCTATATAACGAGTGTATTGTAACATATGTAATATTACATTTGAAACACTAATGTAATAAGTGATATTTAATATCGTAACTGATGGTTTACAAAAATA
>ENA-OQCP01000196-OQCP01000196.1-human-gut-metagenome-genome-assembly--contig:-NODE-196-length-26096-cov-4.103161_pt1 | contig 26096 bp, 35 predicted proteins | sample MGYA00242760_ERZ504583 | MGnify/ENA primary metagenome ERZ504583 (study PRJEB26092, sample SAMD00036308) | human gut metagenome | host: Homo sapiens | study: EMG produced TPA metagenomics assembly of...
ACCTCGATGTGCTACCCCGCCTCAACTATGGCGCTCACGTCTCCGCCTGCGACAGGACGGATTACAAGTCAAGGGCGATGTCGCACTCTGGGGCACGTTCGGCTACGAGCTCGACCCGAATGAGCTGAGCGCAGAGGAGCGCGCAGGTAAAAAAGCAGGTTGACGAATACCACAAATACTATGACCTCATTCACTCGGGCGACCTCTATCGGCTCAAGAGCCCCTACGAGGACGGATATCGCTGCGCGTGGAGCTTTGTCGCCGAGGACAAGAGCGAGGCTCTTGCAACGGTAGTTACGATGCGCGCGCCGAAGTGCCGTTCTTCATTCTCAAGTTCAAGGGTCTCGACCCCGACAAGCATTATCTCTGCGACTTCGACGGCAGAGTTTACTCCGGCTCGAACCTCATGAACGCAGGACTCAATCTGACCCGTCCGACGGAAAGAACATATTCAAGTCTTAAAATATATCTTAAAGCACAATGAGTGAAATGGATAAAATAAACGGCGCAAACTGGATGAGCTCTCTTTGCTCCGACCTGCCGATAACTGCCATAAATATGCCCGGCACGCACGACAGCGCGACAAGATACGTCCGCTTTAAGCCGATATGCAACACGCAGAACTTAACAATAGAAGAGCAGCTGCAAATCGGCGTGCGGTATCTCGACATGCGCTTTGAGCTAAAAGACGGCAGAAAGCTCGTCGCCGTTCACAGCATCGCGGACTGCAAAAAAGAGCGCGGCTTAAAAGCCGCCGACCTCACCGCCGCAGATACTGTAAATATGTGCGAGAGCTTTCTCAAAGAGAACCCCGGCGAGACAATTCTGTTTCAGCTTAAAGAAGACGACGGCGATGCGGGCATCGCGTTGTTCGGCGAATTCTACGAGCAGTGTATCAGGGCAGAGAAGAGCTTTGGTATCTCGAAAACCGCATACCCGCTCTCGGCGAAGTGCGCGGGAAGATAGTGCTGCTGCGCGTGGTAGGCGTTGACGCTTCGCACTTCGACGACAAGACCTGCGGAATCGATTTCAGCGCGTACCCGTATATCGGCAGCAGGGATATCCTCGATTTTCGCCGCCGCGATATAAAGAAGCTTGCGGGCGGCAAGACATACGCACAGATGTATGTCCAGGATTCATACAAGCTCGGCGGAATCAAAAAATGGAAAGCCGTTACAGCTTTTCTTGAGTCCAACCTCGACCCAAAAAATTTCAATATTTGCCTGACGAGCTGCACGGGATTCATAACCCCGAAAGCCGGTTCGCGTTCATCAACCGCCGACTCAAAGAATATAAATTTATATCTGGCAGCACTACGGCATCGTCGCCGCGGATCACATATCCCCGGATATCTGCCGCGCCGTCTTTATGAGCAATTACGGCACAGAGCAGGCGTAAAGCGCAACTGTCTTTAGCTTTATGCGAATAGTTTTTACTTTTAAAATTCAATATTGACACTTCTCGTCATACCGCGGCAAAAGCTTGTGTTTTTTGCCGCGGTATTTTTGACACATTTTTTATATGCGAAAATATAAAATAATAATTGTGTCAAAACAGCCCGTACATAAATATTTGCGGCGCAATATCAAAAAAGAGAAGTGAAAAAAACATGGAGCGTTCAACAGCCAAGGCGGACAAGTTCAGATTCATAGACGAAGAAAAGCGGGAGAAAGTTATTCTCTCGCTCAAATGTATATTTTCGTGCGCGGTAGGGCTGCTGCTCGCGCGCGCGAAGATTTTCGGCAGCCTCTCGCCGCTCGGGCTCGCGTTTTCCGCTGCCGCCGGGTCGTACGCGCTCGCGGCATCGGTCGGCGCGCTCGTCGGCTATCTGCTGACCTTCTCGGGGACGGCGGGGATAAGATACATGGCGTGTGTCGCGGGAATCGCGCTGATAAACTTTTCTGTCAGCCGTCTGCGCGGAGAAAACAGCGCGCGAAAAGTCGCGCCGATTGCCTCGGCTCTCTGCTGCGCTTCAACCGGCATAGCCGTTCTGCTCGTCGAGGGCTTTTCGCTAAACGGCATTGTGTCTTTTCTCGCCGACTGCGTTCTCGCGGGCGGGATGACATATTTTTTCTCGCGTTCGCTCGTGCTCATTGATAAAAGAAAAGAGACTCGGCGGCTCGGCAGGCGCGATATCATATGCGTCGCCATCTCCTGCTGTGCTGCACTCGCAGCGCTCGCGGAGTTTGACATCATGAACTTTCGCCCCGCCGGGACCGCGGCGGCGTTTATTGTCATGCTCCTGTGCTTCACTCTGCGCGAAGCGGGCGGCGCGTTCGGCGGCATATGCTCCGGAATAGCGCTCGCGGCGGCGTGCGGCGATCCCGCTCTCGGTGCTGTGTATTCGGCGGCGGGGCTCTGCGCCGGGCTGTTTTATCAGTTCGGTCAGTTAGGGATATCCGCAGCATTCATCTGCATCTGCGGGATAAGCGCGGTCATCTCGCCGAACCCGCAGACGATAGCCGCGATAGCGGAGAGCGCGGCGGCGGCGCTGATATTCGTCCTCATTCCGCGCACGAAGCTCGAAAAGCTGCGCGACAGCTTCAGCCCCGCGCAGGAATATGCGCCGAGCGGCGAACGCGGTGAGCTGTGCAGGCGGCTCGGCGACGCGGAGAGCGCGCTCGAGGGCGTAGGCCAATGTATTGAACGGTAGGCAAGAAGATAGACTCGGCGCGCCCCAACGAGCTGGAGATAATAACCGCGCGGGTAAAGCAGAGCGTCTGCGCCGCGTGCGGAAAATGCGCCGGCAAAAATGAAAAACTCCGCGAGCGGACTTTTTCAGACGCGTGAAGATACTCCGTGAAGAAAATCACATAACATCAGCAGAACTCGGCACGGAATTCTGCGCCGAGTGCCCGAAAGCTTCAGCGGTCGCAGAAAATTTCAACCGCGTTTTTGCAAGCAGCGTTGCGTCGGCGTGCGCGGCACAGAAGACTAATCAGCTCCGCCGCGCGGTCGCGGACAGCTTCGGCGCGATGGCGGATATTCTCGGCGAGATAGGCGCAGAGACGGCAAAGAGCGATATGTTCCTCCCCTCTCAGACCTCTGCCGCATCTGATACGCTCGGCGGGCTCGGCATGAATGTCATATCCGCGTGCTGCAAGCGAGACGGCTCGGGGCATATAATACTCACGGCAAAAATCACCGAGCTGCCGGAGAACGCTGTTTTGCGCGAGGCGACAAACGCGCTTTCAAAAGAACTCGGTGCGACTCTGGCGCTCCCCGCGATACGCGATATTGAGAATGGTGTCGAGCTGACATTCAGCGAGAAGCCGCGATTTTGCTTCGAGATAGGCTCGGATCAGCGACCGGGTTCGGACGACGGCGACTGCGGCGACTGCTACGACTGCGTGGGACTTGAGGACGGGCGGAATGTTATAATTTTAAGCGACGGCATGGGGACGGGCAGGCGCGCCGCAGTTGATTCTGCTATGGCGACCGACCTTTTCGCGTCGCTCATCTGCTCTGGGCTATCCTGCGAAGCGGCACTCAGAACGGTCAACACCGCGCTCATCGCCAAGAGCGAGGACGAGAGCCTTGCGACCCTCGACATAGCGTCGCTCGACCCGTATTCGGGCGAGATAAGCTCTTCAAGGCTGGCGCAGCGCCATGTTCATAAAACGCTCCGGACGCACCGCGATACTCGAGCTGCCGTCGCTCCCGGCGGGAATACTCAGCCGCATAGGGTTTTCAAAGGCGGGCGCAGAGCTTCGCGAGGGCGACACCGTTGTCATGATATCAGACGGAGTGGCGGCGGACGGCAGCGAATGGATAACGAAGCTCATCCGCTCCTGGCGCGGGGACGCGCAGGGGCTCGCCGAGGAGCTGACCGCCGCGGCACTCAGCCGCCGCAAGGGCAAAAAATCCGACGACATGACGGCGATATGCGTGCGCATCCACAGTGCGGACAGAATCGGGAATTGACAAAGCCTCCGCCATAATATATAATATTTGCGAAAACAAAATGGAGGTATAAATTATGATTTTAGCAGCTGTCGGTAAGAACGGCACAGGCAAGGATTTCTTCCTTGATTATGTTGCCCAGAAGTACGGCTTCCCGATGATCTCCATCGGCGATGTTGTCCGCGAGCTCGCAACTAAGGACGGCCTTGAGCTGACCCGCGACAATCTTCATGCTACCAGCAAGAAGTACATGGGCGAGTTTGGTCAGACCTTCTTCCCCGAGATGATCGTCAAGAAGATAAAGGAATCGGACGCTCCGAATTACCTTGTTTCCGGCATCCGTCCGCCCTCGGACATCGAGATTTTCCGCAAGGCTTTCGGCGATGATTTCATCCTTGTTGATGTTGTTATCAGCGACGATGAGGTTCGCTATCAGAGAATGATCGCCCGCGGCTCCGAGCGCGACGGCAAGAGCGTTGAGAAGCTTCGCGAGAACGATCTCCACGAGGAGGAGATCTTCCACACCAGCGAGAGCGAGAAGATGGCGAACTATGTCATCAAGAACGACGGCGGCGTTGAGGACTTCTACGCGGCGGTCGACAACTTCTATGAGACCGTTCTCAAGCCGAAAATCGGCTGAGTAAAAGCAAAATAAAACAAACGATCCTCCGTATGAGATACATCATACGGAGGATTTTTTGTCGGCATAGTAAAAAGCCTGCACAGCATGAACTGTGCAGGCTTTTCTGATGTAAAGATTGATTACTGCTGGGGAGCTCCAACAGGGCAAGCATCTGCGCAGGAACCGCACTCGGTGCAGAGATCTGCGTTGATCTCGAACTTGCCGTCGCCCTCAGAAATAGCTCCTACGGGGCACTCAGCCTCGCAAGCGCCGCAGGAAATGCAATCGTCGCTGATATGATAAGCCATTAGTCAATCCTCCTTACACATATTTCTCTTTAACATCGCACGCGGATATCCGCATACGCTGTACAATCATTGTATCACATTATATAGAAAAATCAAGAGTAAAATTATGTACTCATTTATTCTATTCCCTTGAGAGCCTCGAGCTCGGAGCGGTCGACCTTTATTTTGCCGTCCTTTATCGTCTTCACCTCGCGGCGATTGAACGAATGCGGTGCGGCATCGGGGCAGCGGTCGAGTCTGACCTTGAGCTGACCTGAGAGAAGATTGACTTCGACCACGATCCCCCTGCCTCGGGGGTATCGACGAGCGCGCCCTGCTTCGGGGTTATCTTGAGCAGATACTCGTAGTTGTCCTGCTCATATTTTAGGCAGCACATGAGCCTGCCGCAGGTGCCGCTTATCTTGACGGGATTGAGCGAGAGCCCCTGCTCCTTTGCCATCTTTATCGACACGGGCTGAAAATCGCCGATAAACGTGCTGCAGCAGAACGGTCTGCCGCACATGCCGAGACCGCCGAGCATCTTCGAACCGTCGCGCACGCCTATCTGACGAAGCTCTATCCTCGTGCGGAACACGCGGGCGAGATCCTTTACGAGCTCGCGGAAATCGACTCTGACATCGGAGGTGTAATAGAAAAGTATCTTCTTGCCGTCGAAGGCATATTCGACATTGACGAGCTTCATCATGTCAAGCCCGTGGTCGGCTATCTTTTGCAGGCAGATATCAAAAGCTTCCTGCTCTTTTTTGCGGTTTTCCTCGACTATTTTCAGATCCGCATCCGTCGCGCGGCGCACAACGGATTTCAGGGGCTTGACTATCTCCTCGTCGCTGACCTCGCTGTTTTCGAGCGCAACTTCGCCGCACTCCATTCCGCGGACAGTCTCGACGATAACATGGTCGCCCTTTTCGAATTTATTATCGAGAGGGTCGAAATAATAGACTTTTCCGACCTCTCTGAATCTGACTCCTATGACCTGGGCCATTTATTTCATCCTTTCATCTGCCGGACGCCCGGCGCAGCTCGGCGCACATACGGGTAATAAGCAGAGTGTAATTTTCATTTCTTTCAAACGAAGCCGCCAAATCGTCAGCGCAGGTTATCATGCGCATAAGATTCGCAGTAGTAACATTCCCAGCGAGCTTCTGCGCCTCGGTTTTATATTCTTCGGGCGCTTCGACTCCGGATTTTATCAGCACCGCCGCGCGGAAAAATTCGGGCAGAACCTGCAAGACTGCCCTGAACAGCGTTTTATCCTTTTCAAATGCCGCAGTTGCCGCGAGCAGAGGATATTCATTAGCCTCCGGCACAGCCGCCGCAACAGCGCGCGCCGCTTCAAAAACGCCGCTGTCAACGCGCCTGCCGCCGCCCTGAGAAAAGACTGCGCAGCGGGACAAAACGGTCTGCAAGAACACATTTTTGTCATCCGTCAGCAGCAGAAAGCACACACCCTCCGGCGGCTCTTCGAGAACCTTGAGCAGCGCGTTCTGCGCGGGGACGAGCATATTCTGCGCGTCTTTTAAGATATACACTTTTCTGTCCGCCTCGTTTGCGATATATAGGCATCCGAGCGTATCTCGCGGACTGTCTCGACCTTGAAATTATTCGTTTTCGGGTCGGGCTCGAAATTTTTATATCGGGATGAGAATCCGAGCGCGCCTTGAGGCAATTTATACACCTGCCGCAGGCTTATCGTCCCCCGAGCACACCAGCGCGGCGGCGAGGTCTTCGCAGTATCCATCAGGCGTTCGCTGTCCTCATCCTCGAGAATCGCGGCATGGGGAAAACGCCCTGAGTTCACAGAGGAACTCAGAGCCTTTTTCAGCGGCTCTGATATTTGCAAAGACTCGAATCCCATATGTTCTCCGACATTACAGCTTATAGAATTTATCCATGTTCACAACGAACACGGTAGCGCCGCCGACCGCGACCTGAACGGGCAGGGTCACGAAGCTCTCCGCATTATAAGCGGGAGCGGCGGTCATGAGCTGAGTGCGTCTGGAGCTGTTTTCCCTGAGTATCTCCATGACATCGTCAACGCGGCTGTCCTCAACGCCTATGAGCAGAGTGACGTTGCCCGCGCTCAGAAATCCGCCCGTTGTCGACAGCTTCGTAGCGTCAAAGCCGGCCTTTGTAAGCTCGCTCAAAACGTCATATGAGTCGTCGTTGCTGATTATCGCGATGATGAGTTTCATCGGAAGAGCTCCTTTCATATCTTACTCAATAATATTATAAAGCATCTTAGATTATTTTACAACTTTTATATTGAAAATACCGTATCTGCGAAGTTCCTCTATCTCCCGCTCGCCGAGTGTCTCTCCCGGCATTGCTGCGGGAATAGCAGGCGGGCACGGGCAATATGCCTCCGCCGCCGTCCGCCCGAGCGCAGAGTCGATATTTATATATTCGCACTCCGCGAGCAGAGCTTCGCGCGGTGCCATGCTGATGCGCGGCAAAAATGCGTTGACTCCGATTGGCGATTTACCGCACGGCACGGCTTTTGAAAATATATCAGCAAGAGCTGAATCAAGTCTTTCAAAATCCTCTTCGGTATTCATGACGGACGGAATGAGAATTATCTTCCCGAGCCCCGCATATTCGGGCTCAATGCCGTGCGCACGCAGAAGCTCACCGACATCTGCGCCGTCGAAGCCGAAATTTTGAACATCAAATGCTATGCGCGTCGGGTCGCATTCGCCTTCTGGCAGGATAAGCCCGAGCGAACGGCAAAGTTTCTTTGTTTTTTTCACGCGTCGGCTCAGGCGGATAAATTCACCCGCGTTGCTTTCGAGCCAGTCGCGAGCGAGATCCAATGATATCATTATCGGATAAGACGGGCTTGTCGAGCCGAAAAGCGCCATGGCGCGGCGAATCTCAGGCACAAAACTTTCATCGCCGATCTGGAGCCATGCGCCGCCCGTCAGGACGGGCAGAGTCTTATGCGCGCTCTCGGCGCTCATTGCCGCTCCGAGAGCAAGCGGCGAGATATCTTTTTCCAAAAATTTCAGATGCGCTCCGTGGGCACAGTCCACAAGCAGGGGCACCCCGAATTCGCGTGCCACAGCCGCTATCGATTTGACATCGCTGATAACGCCGAAATAATCTGGCGAAGTGATATATACTGCCTTTGCCTCGGGCGTTTTTTCGAGTGCGCGGCGCACACCTTCTGCGGTTATGCGCCCGGAGAACAGCTCGCCCGCGCTCGGATCCGGCAGGACCCACACGGGTTCGATGCCGAGCAGGGACATTGCGTTGACCGCGCTGCGGTGGACAACGCGCCCACAGACGACTTTTCCGCCGTGCGGTGCGGCGGCTCTGAACATCGCCTGGATGCAGAGCGTACAGCCGCCGGCGCTCATAAATGTCGCCGCAGAGCCGAACAGCTTTTGCGCCTGCGCCTCCGCGAGAGCCGTTGCTCCCTCGCCGTCAAAGAGGCTTCCGGTGTCCGGTATCTCCGTTATATCAAAATTCTGTATGCCGCCGAGCGCGGGGAATTTGCCTTTATGCGCGGGCATATGCATACTGACCTTTTGCTTTTTTGCGTGCGCCGTCACGGCGTCAAAAAGCGGAGCAGACATTTTTCACCTCAGAGTTTAGCTTCGTTGAGCATTATTCCGCCGGGCACGATATCGATCATGCCGTAGTGCCCGTCGCGTATGCTGCCGGGATTCATGATATAGAGCCCGTCGTCATAGCAAGTAACACCCGTGTGGGTATGGCCGTATAATACTATGTCGCGCCTCCTGCCTTGCGCGGAGAAGGAGCTCGTCCGTGCCGTATTTTACACGCTCGGCGTGACCGTGGGTGCAGTATATCTTTTTCCCGCCGAGGGTCACCACGCGCAGAAGCGGCAGACTGGAAGAAAAATCGCAGTTGCCCGCGACCTTTATTACATTCGGCAGGCTATGATAATAACTTTCGACCGTGTCGAGATCCCGCTCGCCGTCGCCGAGAAAAATCAGCGCCTCTGCTTCGGGATGCGCTTCGACCGCGTCGAGTATGCGCGAAGGCATACCGTGGGAATCGGAAAGAACAAGTATTCGCATTATTTCGCCCCGTTTTCAGGTCATAGACCCGTATAATGCCTGCGCGCCCAACAGGTTCTATGCGGGGAGCGCGTGCATAAGTTTATTATATATGAAAAAAGGTGGTTTTGCAATGAGCAATATTAACAGCTCCGGAAACATGACGCCCGAACAACTGATGAAGCTCGCCGCATCGTTCGGCGGCAAGGACGCCGCAGATCCCGAAAAGGCGATAAACGCGGTATCGAAGCAGCTCAGCGACGAGAAACGGCAGAAATTGAACGAAGTTCTCAGCGACAAATCGGCTCTCGAAAAGCTGCTTCAGAGCCCCGAAGCACAGCGGCTGATGAAGAAATTCGGAGTGGATAACAAGGGGTAAGCTATGGACAACATCGGCGACATACTCTCCTCTTTAAGCGACGAGGACATGAAGACTCTCGCGACGCGGCGCGCAGTCTGCTCGGCTCATCGGAGCAGGAGCAGGATCAAAATGACAGCGACCGGGGCTTTTCCATGGATCCGGCGACGATGGCAAAGATAGCGCAGATAATGAGCGCGATGAACCGCCATGACAGCCGCTGCGACCTCATCGCCGCTTTGCGTCCCCTGCTCAGCGAGCCGCGCCGCCGCAGGGCGGACGACGCGATGCAGCTGATAAAGCTCATTGACCTTTTGCCGATGATAGAGGATCTCGGGAGGAAATAGGTATGCCCGCATATACGGAAAACGAGCTCGCGAGAATGCGCGAAAGGGCGATAGCGAGCGCCAGAGAGATGCAGAGGCGCGCGGCGATAAAGGGCGGCGAGCAGAGGCAGTGCAATCGTCCCAATCCGCCGCCGAACCGTCCCGAGCCGCCTCCAAAACCGCCGGAGCGAACGTCGAAGCCGCCCGAAAAGCCGCATGAAAAGCCAAAGCCACAGAGGCCGCCCGCTCCCCCGGTCGACGACGACAGGTTGCTGATAATCGCGCTGATAATAATTCTCTCGGCGGACGGGGCGGATATGCTGACGATATTCGCGCTGATGTATATCCTGATGTAATATATGTATTTGCCGCGGCGCATCTTGAAAAAAGCTCTGTTTTGGTTTAGAATAGAGGAAGTATGACGAAAACGGAGGAATGAACATGACATATTCATATACCACTCACGGCACCTGCTCAAGGCGCATCGATTTTGACATTGACGACGACAACACCGTTCACAATGTCCATTTCACGGGCGGCTGCAACGGCAACCTCGCGGGAATATCCTCGATAGTTGAGGGAATGGACGCGGAGGAAATCATCGACAGATTCGACGGCATCCGCTGCGGCTTCAAGCAGACCTCATGCCCCGACCAGTTCGCGGAGGCTCTGCGTGAGGCTCTTGAAAAGAAAAACAGCAAATAAAATAAAAAACGAACGGGAGCGCATCGGATATCCGGTGCGCTCCCGCCGTCATTTGGAAAGGCAATAACTATTTTGGAGGATAGTATTGAGTGGTCGTCTAATCAATAAAGCCGACAGACTTGGCAGAATTTGTAAGGAATAAGGGAAAAGATGGAAAAGAGGGCCTGCCGCGTCCGTCGGTCTTTGGCTATATTATAACCGCCTTTTTCATTTTTTCAAACGGTCAAAAATTCAGTTTTGTGCCAAAAAATCTCACCTTTTGGAGAGTGTCGCATTTTTGGACACTTTTTGGGTTTTGTCCAAAAGCAAAAGACTGCGAACAGCAATCCACTGTCCGCAGTCTTTTATTATTGAATCTTATTTCTTAAATATCTTTTTGTACCACGGGAGCGACTCGGTGGTGTCGGTCGTGGCGGTCGAAGCGCTGCTGCTCGAAGCGATGGGCGCGGCCTGATAGATGAACATGACGTTCGACTCGGTGCCCGCAGTCTTCTCGGTGTAGATATCATACGATGCACCGTAAGAAATCATCGACTGGAGCTTCGCGATAAGGTCGTCGGCATCCTCGGCGAGCACGCCGTACTTCTGGAGCTTGCTGCATAGTCACCGGAATCGATGCTGTCGATGAGGTCATTGAGCTTCTGGACATTCTCCTTGCTCATGAGCTTGGCGAGTCCGTTTATCAGCTCCTGATTGTCGTCAATGGTCTTCTGTATCTCGGAGAGCTGCTCGAGGGTCTTGGCAGGTTGTTTATTGCCTTCTGAACCTCGGGGTCGGACATATCCTTTGAGAACTCCTCGATAAGAGGCAGGACATCGTTCATGTTCTCTGCTATCTCGGGCAGGTTCTTGAAGAACTTCTGGAGCACGGGGTTGTTGAGCAGGGTTATGACTTCCTTGAGCTCATTGGGGTCAAGGCTGTTGAAGAGCTTCTTGAACTTCGCGATGTTCTCTTCGGTCATATACTTGGGCAGAATCTCGAAGAGGACGCGGTTGTTCTGATAGAGCTCAACTGCCTCGTTCATCGTGTTGACGAGCTCGTTTATCTTCGTCTTGTTTGTCATAAGGTTCGTTATGACCTTGTTGGGATCCATGGAGTTGAGAGCCTTTTCAAGCTCCTTGAGCTGGCCGAGAGTGGTCTGGAGATCATCAAGGCTGTCGGGCATCTTGAACTCCGTGCCGAGCATGGAGATCGGCACTGCCGCGAAGTACATATTGCCGAGCGAGAAGTTCTCAACTTCGGCGGAGAGGGTGAACTCGGTGGCGAAGTTCAGATCCTCGACATTGAGCTTGTCGAGTCCGAGAGTTTCGTTCATGCCGGGCATGCTGACAATAAGAGCGATTTCCTTTGTGCCGTCGCCGACGAGCTTGCCGTTTGTGAGAGTCATGTTCTGGAACTGACCTCGGGAAGAATCATGCCTCCGACAACCGCGATAGGATTGTAGATCTTGACCTGCTTGCCGTTTATCTTCTCGGTCTTGTAGAGATTGTTTTCAACGGAGATCTTTATCTCGACCTTGCCGCTCTTGCCGGAAATCTTCTTGGCGGACATCTCTTTGCCGTCGAGGAAGTATTTGATGTTGATTTTTACAGGCAGCTCTTTGTTGCTCTTGCCGCTGTAATAGAGGTCGGTCGTGTCCATATGCCAGGTGATGCCGCCGTTTTCGCTGACGGGCTTGATGTTGCTCTTGACATTGGTGATGTTTTTCAGCGAGCTTGTGTCGCTGACCTTGACCTGACCCTTGTCGGTGTGGAGCCAGTCGGTGACGGTGATATCCTTGACATCGCCGCTGTTGTCCATGTTGACATACACGGTCTCGCTCTTCTTCACGGAGCCGGGCACATCGGTGTAATATACAGGCGCGGCCTGCTCATCGCCGGACGCCGAGGTAGTGTCGCCGTTGTCGCCGGTGCTCTTGCAGGCGCCCATGGTGAGTATGCTCGCCGCGAGAGTGAGGCAGAGCGCCGATTTGAGAATAAAGTTTTTCTTCATTTTATTGCCCTCCTTGTTCAAGCCTTTGCCTTGCGGCTCTTGCGTTCCTTTTTAACGCGGGGAGCGCGCCAGCCGATGGATGTTTTATTGATAGCGCCTTCGCAGATGGCGAGGATGCCGGGAAGCATAACCATGATAACGAGTGCGCTGATAACGGAACCTCTTGCAAGCATGAGGCAGACACCCTTGACTATATCTATATCGCAGATACAGTAGACGCCGAATGTTGCGCTGAAGAACACGAGTGCGCTCTGGAATATCGAGCGGCTCGACTCCTTCGCGGCTATCTTGATAGCTTGAGCTTATCGCCGCACTTCTGGAGTTCTTCTCTGAATCTCGTTGTCATGAGTATTGCGTAGTCGACCGTTGCACCCAGCTGCACGCAGCTGATGATAGTCGGCGCGATGAAGCATATCGTAGTGCCCGTCAAAGTCGAGATACTGATGTTGACCCAAATTGCAAGCTCTATCGATGCGACGAGTATCAGCGGTATCGACAGGGACTTGAAGACTATCGCGACAAGAATGAATATCGCGAGCATCGAGATAGCTCCGGTGACGACGAAGTCCTTTTCGGCGACGGTTATCAGGTCCTTGGTCAGGACTCCTTCGCCCGTCAGTATTCCGCCCTCGTCGTACTTCTTGACTATCGAGGTTATCTTTTCAATCTGCGCGTTCTCCTCGTCGGTCGCAGCCGAGTAAGAGGAGTTGAGCATCATGAGCTGTTTACCGTCCTGAACGCATATCTCCTTTATCGAATCCGGGAGCATTGCGCTCGGGATTGCCGTGCCGATGAAGCTGTTGAGCGAGAGGACATTCGTGACGCCCTCGACATTGTTGAGTTCGCTCGTCAGCGCGTTTATATTCGCTTCGGTTATCTTATCGTCAAGGATGATGAAGTGGGTCGTTGCCATGTTGAAGTCTTTCTTCATCGTATTGAGAGCGGATATTGACGGCAGATCCTGCGGGATCGCCTTATCCATGTTGTAATACTTCTTGACGTTGTTCTGCAGGAAGTAGGATGGGATGAAGAGCACGAGGAAGATTATCGCCATAACTCTTCTGTGTTTTATCGCGAAGTCGCTTATCTTATTGAACTTCGGCGCGAGGCTCTTATGTCTTGTCTTTTCAATGACATTGTCGAGCATGAGTATCAGCGAGGGCAGGAAAGTAACGACGGTGATAACGCCGAGGATAACGCCCTTTGCCATGACAAGACCCATATCCTTGCCGAGCGTGAAGCTCATGAAGCACAGCGCAAGGAAGCCGAAAACGGTTGTCAGCGAGCTGCCCATAAGGGAGAGGAAGGTCGAATCGATTGCCGCAGCCATGGCGTCCTTCTTCGTGTCATGGTGCTTCTTCTCCTCCTCGAATCTGCCATAAGGAAGACGGAGTAGTCGACTGTAACGCCAAGCTGGAGGATAGCGGCGATACTCTTCGTTATGAACGAAATCTCGCCGAAGATTATATTCGTGCCCATATTGTATATGACCGCAGTGCCGAGCGCCGCAAGCAGCACGAACGGGAGCACCCACGAAGTCATTGTGAACGACAGTGCTATAAGCGCGAGGGCGATGGCGATCACGACATAGAGCGGAGCCTGGCTGTTTGTCAGGTCTTTTGTATCAACGGTTATCGCCGAAAGACCGCTCAGGAGCATATTCTTGTTCATTATCTTGCGTATGGAGGCGATAGCGTCCATAGTCACCTGAGACGAACCGGAGTTCTTATACTGAACCATTATCAGCGTCGAGCTGCCGTCCTGCGAATAGAAGACGTTGGTCAGAACCTCGGGAAGAATCTCCTTGGGTATCGTCACATCCGCGATATCAGTGGCGCCGATAACGTTGCTGACGCCCTCGACCTGGCGGATCTGGTCTTCAAGCTTCTGGATATCCTTGGGCTCGGTGTCTTTTACTATAATAAATGAACTCGCCGAATTGTGGAAAGTTTCATCGAGTATCTGCTCGCCCTGAACGGATTCAAGGTTCTCCGGCAGATATGACAGAATGTCATAGTTGACACCCGTCAGGAAATATCCGATTATCGACGGGATTATCAGGATAAGACAAACTATCAGAACAGTTTTGGGATGGTAGGCTATCCACTTTGCTAGCTTTTTAGATATCATATCCCTTTCCTCCTTATTATGCTAAAAGTTTGTTTGTAAGGCGCTGCATTCCGCTCTTTATTTCATCGAGCTTATACGGTTCGCCCTGGATCGCGCTGTCGCAGCTGACGGGCGCGAGCATCGAGACTAACATATATATGTTCATCTCGCTCTCGTATTCCGTGAAGCCGTGGCGCAAGAACAGCTTTACGAGGCTGTCGTATGCTTCCTTGAGCTCCGCTTCCCTGCCCTTGAGCATCAGGCGGTAGCACGAGGAGACGCGGTCTCTGATGAGGGGCAGGAACGCTTTATTTTCATCGATATACATAAAAACGTTATCGAGAAAGGCGTTCACGCGCTCGGCGTCTTCAACCTGCCTGCCGGCGAGCTGCTGCCGCGTTTTAAAGAGCGCGGAATTGACGCACTCGGCGAGCTTTTTCAAAAAGAGCTGATCCATAAGGTCATATTTATCTTTGAAGTACAGATAAAACGTACCTTTGGCAACGCCCGCCATTTTGACGACCTCGTCTATTGTCGGAGGCTTGAGCGCGCTGCCGCTCGTAAAGAGCGAATGAGCCGCTTCCATAAGCTTCGACCGCTTCTCGGTCTTGTTTTCTTCAACCGTCGCCATGTGTTCACCTCCGAACTGACTGCCGGTCACTTTCTTTTGCGTGAGATACTTTACTACAAAAATGACCGTTAGTCAATCCCCAGAAGCAAATCTTCATTTTTGTTCACAAATCTCTACTTCTTGATTATTATAGCCAAATTCGAAAGCCGTAATTTATGCACTTTGCACTAAAATTTAGCTCGCTATGCAATATAACGAGACCTAAAGAGGAATTACTGCCAAATCAAAAATCGCCGTGCGGTAAAAGTCTTTCGGCTTTCGCTGCGCGGCGAAATTATAATATATTATTTGTCGAAGAAAACGACCTTGTTCTCGTTTCCGCTCTCAAAAATGGCGTCAACAAGCTTGAGCAGTCTGCGCTGCTGGTCGTGCGTTATCAGCTGCTCTTCTTCTCCTCTGAGAGCAGCGAAGACGTTCTCATAGAACTGAGTCCAGCTCGAATCGACCTTGGGCAGCGGATAGCGTTTGATAGTATCGTCGGTTCTCGGAGCCATGGTCTTTGTCAGTCCGACGCCGCGAGGATCGGCACTGCGTCGCGGTTCTCCCAATCGGAGACCTTGACTATCTCGCCGTTGAGATCCCAGTCATTTATAACGGCGGAGCCGTTCTCGCCGAGGACATACCAGCGCGGAAGCTCGATGAAATTGCTCGTGGTGACCTCGACATACATCGAAAGGTCGCCCTCGAAGATAAGCGTGACTCTGAAGCCGTCGTCGCATTCCTCGTTGGTGACATTGTCAGCTCTGCATAGACGGAGATGAGCTTTCTGCCCTCGCCGATGCGCAGCGCCTGATCGAGCAGGTGGATGCCCCAATCGAGCACCATGCCGCCGCCGTGCGCCTTCTGGTTGCGCCAGTCGCCGGGGATGCCGCGCGAGCCCTGAACGCGGGACTCGATGCGGAACACCTTGCCGAGTTCGTTATCCGCGAGGATCTTCTGGACGCACTTGAAGTCCGGATCCCAGCGTCTGTTCTGATGGACGGTGAAGAGCTTGCCGTACTTTTTGGACGCGGCTATCATCTCCTCGAGCTCCTCTTGGCTCAGTGCCACGGGCTTCTCGGAGATAACATTCTTGCCCGCCGCCATGGCGGCTATGGCTATTTCTTTATGTACATCGTTAGGCGTTGCAACGGTAACGAGGTCGATTCTATCGTCGGCGAGCAGTTCCTCGCGCGAAGAGAAAGCGTGAATGCCTCAGCCTCGGCAGCCGCGCGCCTCTCGGGCTTGATATCATAGATGCCTATGAGTTCAGCCGTGTCTTTGAAATCGTCCGCGCAGGTCGACGCATGCCAGCTACCCATTCCGCCGTAGCCTATAACGGCAAAACCTATCTTCTTATTCTTATCCATTGTTTTGTATACTCCCGATATAAATTTGTTTCGCGAAAGTTTTATCACACCCACCACATATCGCCGGTGTTCTGGGTGATAAGGACATCCTTGAGGAAGTCGACTGCCTTTGAAAGGCCCTCGTCCTGGCTCATGAGGGAATCCTCATGCTCGATGCTGATAGCGTAGTCATAGCCGACCATGCGCAGGTTCGAGATCATATCCTTCCAATATGCATAGTCGTTGCCGTAGCCGACAGAGCGGAATATCCACGAGCGGTGAATCTCGTCTGCATAGGGCTTGGTGTCAAGCACGCCGTTGACGGCGGTGTTGTACTTGTCGATTTTAGTATCCTTGGCATGGAAGTGGAATATCGCATCGCCGAGCGCTCTGATGCAGGCGACGGGATCCATGCCTGCCAGATAAGATGGCTCGGTCGAAGTTCGCGCCGAGTTCGGGACCGACTGCCTTTCGTATCTTGAGCATGCTCTCGGTGTTGTAGACGCAGAAGCCAGGATGAAGCTCGAAGGCTATCTTGTCGACGCCGTGCTCCTTGGCGAAAGCGACGGTCTTAGTCCAATAGGGAATGAGTACTTCGTTCCACTGCCACTCGAGTATCTCGGAGAAGTCGTTCGGCCAGGGGCAGACGACCCAGTTGGGATACTTCGCGTTCTCCTGGTCGCCGGGGCAGCCGGAGAAAGTGTTGATCTGATGAATACCGAGCTTCTCGGCGAGAAGGATGGTGTTCTTTATCGTCTTGTCGAACTCGGCGGCAATAGCCTTGTTCGGATGGACAGGGTTGCGTGGCAGCTGAGTGCGCTTATCTCAAGGCCGCTGTCCGCGACGGTGGATTTGAAGGTGCTCAGAGCCGCAGGATCGGCGAGCAGGGTGTCGGGGTCGGCATGGGAGTTGCCGGGGTAACCGCCGCAGCCTATCTCGACCATCTCAATGCCCTTGGATTTGAAATACTTGAGAGCCTCTTCGAGCGGAAGGTTGCCCAAAAGGCAGGTAAATACGCCTAACTTCATTTTTTATCTCTCCTTTAAAAATCAGATGATGGATTTAAGATATTTTATGCTCCTGCCGATGTCGTCAAGACGTTCGGCACGGGATCATCGTTTTCAACTATCAGCCACTCGATGCCGATATCTTTTGCCGCGCGAACGACCTCGGGGATATCGCAGTTGCCCTCGCCGAGAGCCTTGGGAGTGTGGCCTATTCCGTCCTTGACATGGAGCTGAGCTATCCTGTCGCGGTTCTCGGTGATGAGCTTGTAGTTATCCTGGCCGGCGACGAAGCTCCAATAGGTGTCTATCTCGAGATGAGCGGCTTTCTTCAGCTCATCAAACGGAATAACGCCGTCGGAAATCGGCTCAAACTCCGAGCAGTGGTTGTGATAATAGACGCTCATGCCGATTTTGCCGCCCGCTCGTCCGCCGCTTTCAGCTCGGCGCAGGTCGCCTTGAGCTCCTCGGGGGTCTCGTGGTCGGCGCCGCCCATGCCCATGGTCTTCATGCCGAGAGTGCGGCAAAACGCCGCTGTTTCGTCGAAGTTTTCGGGCGAGTAGCTCTCAATGGCGATGTGCGTACCGACGGCGACGAGCCCGGCGGAGTCGAGCGCCGCGCGCAGGTCGCCGCGTCAACGCCGAAATATCCGGCGAACTCAACACCGTCATAGCCGAGCTCCTTGACGCGCGGAAGAATGGCGAGAAGATTTTCGCCGCTGCCTTTTATAATGTCGCGCAGGCTGTAAAGCTGAACTGCAATTTTCATGTTTCTTCTCCTGTTTGAGATAAAATTTAAAGTGTAAATTCACATTGGCACTGCTGTTCCGCGTGGGGCGCAGTGTATGTAGATACTCAAGCCCTACGCGGGACGGTCAATGCGCGTGATATTACTAAAAATAAAAAGGTTTGCCTTGCTTGGCAGATTCATATATTCCTTCGAGTATCTGCGTTACAACAAGTGCCTGCTCGGGCTTGGTGCTGACCTCGGTGTCATTGATAATGGCGTTGATGAAAGCGCGGGCTTCAAGCTCGGAGGGGTCGCTGGTCGCGCCCTCAAAGAATGCGGCTCCGCCGGCTTCAAAGTTCGGGGTCTCGATGCACTGGCGGCCGTATTTGACATAGTTCAAATGAAGTCCGCCGCGCATATCCGCGCCCGCCTTGTCGCCGCAAAGATATGTAACAGCCTCGTTGGGGTCGGCGATATTGAGCGCCCAGCTCGCTTCGACGGAGATGGTAGCGCCATTCTCCATGGTGACGAAGCCAAAAGCCGAATCCTCGACGGTATACTGTGCGGGATCCCAATCGCCCCAGGCATTGCCGGAACGCTCCTGATTGCCGAGCTTCTTATAGACATTGCCGACGACCATCTTGGGCTTGTAGTTGTTCATCATCCAGAGTGTAAGATCGAGCGCGTGGGTGCCGATATCGATAAGCGGACCGCCGCCCTGCTCATACTCGTTGAGGAAAACGCCCCATGTCGGAACAGCTCTGCGGCGCAGCGCGATAGCGCGTCCGTAATAGATATCGCCGAGATCGCCGTTGTCGCACGCCTCCTTGAGATAGAGCGAATCGGGTCTCCAGCGCTGCTGATAGCCGATAGTCAGCTTCTTGCCGGTGCGCTGTGCAGTCTCGTACATTTTCTTCGCCTCGGCATAAGTCTTTGCCATGGGCTTCTCGCACATGACATGCTTGCCCGCTTCGAGCGCGTCTATTGTGGTGAACGAATGCGAGCGGTTCGGGGTGCAAACATGAACACTCTCGATGCTCTCATCCTCGAGCAGCTTTCTGTAATCCGTATAGACTTTTGCGCCCTCGACGCCGAATTCCTTTGCCGCCTTTACGGCTCTCTCCTCAATGATATCGCAGAAAGCGACCATCTCGGCCTCTTCGATTTTTTTGAGCGCGGGCATATGCTTGCCGTTGGCGATTCCGCCGCAGCCGATGATGCCTATTCTGACTTTTCTTCCCATATCGTTTCTCCTATCGTGTTCAAGATATATTATATACCTTTCAGCGTATCGATAACTCCGACTTCGGGGGCTTTTCAGAAATCCAAGTCTCCCTTGCGTAAAGAGAAGCGACCGAAGCGTCGGAGGGATTGTTTTGAATAAGTCGCAATTTTTCAAAAATGCTGAATATTTTGAATTTTCATTACAGCAACCCCTCAGTCGCGGCTTCGCCGTGACAGCTCCCCTTACACGGAGGAGCCTTGAACTCAAGAATATCTCAACAAACTGCAAGACATATAATATATACCTTTATTATCAGTTTAATTATAAACAATTGAATAAATAGTTCAAGGCATATCGGCAGAATCTTTCGCGCCGCGGATGCCGAAATTTGAGCCGCAGATTTGGGCAAAGTTCACAAAATCAGAAAAACACTTTTCCCCGAAGTGTCGCACGAAACGAAAGTCTTAACAAAATTGATTCTGATTATTAAGACTCTGTTCACAGGGGCTTAACAAAGCTCGGTTATCATAGATTTGCACACAAGCAGGGAGCCGCACCCTGCAGTGTGCGGTGCCTGAGTTCGTCAGGCATCACCCCTCCTCAAACCAGATGCTAAAAGTTGCATCGAACCCCTCATTACGGAAGGACGTTCACCGAAAGGTGGGCGTCTTTTCGTTTTTTATTTTTATATTTTTCATAAATTTTGCCTTGCGCATAAAGCGCGGCGGCGCGGTCAAAAATAGGAATGAAAAAACACCGTGACACCGCACGCGGAGAAACGAGGCAGATATGATAGACAATTCATTCAACAAAAAGAGCTTTTTCAGATCGAAGGGAATATACATTCTCGCAGCGCTCTGCATTCTTGCGGCGGGTGCGGGAGTATGGGGCGCGATGCGCGTGGCAAAAACGCCGACGGACAATAATTCGACGGAGCATTCTTCGAGGCAGTACAATATAGACTACTCCGTGCCGCAGGAGACGCTGACGCAGGCGAACAACCCCGTGAAGAATGTCCCCGACGACAGAACGACTGCGCCCGCGCAGGCGACAAAAGAAAATGACAGCAAGAACACGCCATATACCGGCAGCTACGCTCTGCCGATGGGCACGGATATCCGCAAGGACTACAGCGCGGACGAGATGGTGAAAAACAAGACGACTAACGACTGGCGGGTTCACAACGGCATCGACTTCGGCGGCGCACAGGGCAACGATGTTATCGCGATACAGAACGGGCGCGTGGCAAAAGTCTACTCCGACCCGCTTTGGGGCAACGTGGTCGAAATCGACCACGGCAAGGGGCTCGTTGCACGATACTGCGGACTCTCGGACAAGAATCTGCCGAAAGCGGGCGACGAGGTCGAGCAGTTCGACCATATCGGCACACTCGACACAGTCCCGGTTGAAGCGGCGGACGGCGCCCACCTCCATTTCTCCGTCGCGATAAACGGCAAGACCGTTGACCCGCTCGAAGCGATGAACAAATTGGGTCAGGGGGACAGCCAGAAAACAGAGACGACTTCCGGCGAATAAATTCTGCCGTAAAAAACGCAAGCCACAGCAAAAAAATTTTTCAAACAGTGCTGCTGAAAGCGACATCGGGTTGTCGAGGTCGCCAACCCCTACGAGATTAAACCAAAAATCGGCATTATTCTTACGCTTATTGAAAATTCAACCTGCAAACTGCCGGGTCTGCGCATATATGCGGACCCGGTTTGTCTATTCTAACTCAAAAATACATATAAAAATTATCTCATTTGCTCATTGATTTTTGGTCATATTAGTTATATAATAGTCACGCCTAAGATATATTTCACTCGCACAGAGTAGAGAAAGGATTGAAACAAGTCATGAGTAAGAAAATCAAGCTTTGCTCGCCGTTGTGCTCTGCGCGGCGATGCTTATAGCCGCGGCGTCGCCCGCTTTTGCGGCAGTCGACGACAACGGTGTTCTGCGCTTCAACAAAGACGGAAAGCTCAAGATAATGCAGATTTCGACACGCAGGATATCGACATACCGAGAGAAGCCATGATAATGTTCATGGAAAAAGCTCTCGACGCAGAGAAGCCCGACCTCGTCGTATTTACAGGCGACCAGATAGCGGGCGGCAAAATCAAGACCACAGAGGGAGTCTATGCCGGAATAAAGGCGATACTCAAGCCCGTTACGGACAGAGGCATCCCCTTCACCTTCGTTTTCGGCAACCACGATACCGATGAGGGCTGCCCCGTCAGCCGCGACGAGCAGCTTGCCTATTATCAGACGCTCCCCGGCTGCCTCGCATATGACGCAGTGCCCGAGATGTATGGCAGCGGCACGCACAACCTGCCCATCTACGCCTCCAAGGGAAACGACATAAAGTTCAACCTTTGGCTCTTTGATTCGAACGACTATGACAGAGAAAACGGCGGCTACGACTATGTCCATCAGGATCAGATAGACTGGTATGTAAAAACCAGCGAGGAGCTCGAGAAAAAGGCGGGTCACCTCGTTCCCTCCATCGCTTTCCAGCACATCATCGTTCCCGAGGTCGCGGAGCTTCTCGTTGATTCCCCGTTCAAGGGCGAGAACGCGATAAGCAAGAAGCTCAACGGACAGAACAAGCTCCTCATGCTCAAGCCCGGCAAAACCTCCGGCATGATGCTCGAGTTCCCCTGCCCGTCGAACACCAATTCCGGCCAGTTCGCGGCATGGAAATCGCGCGGCGACGTCATTGCGGCGTCCTTCGGCCACGACCACATCAACAACTTCATCGGCAACGTTGACGGCATCGACCTTGTCATGTGCCCGGCGTTACCTTCCAGTCCTACGGCAGATACATAACCAGAGCTGTCCGCATTTTCGAGCTTGACGAAAACGATCCGTGGAGCTACAACACTCACCTCTACAAGTACACCGACGCTTTCGGCTGGGGTCTTTACAGCTGGTACATCGGCGCGAAGTACGGCCAGTCGCCCGCCATGTGGATCCCGATCGCCCTTGCAGGCGTGCTCGGAGTTGCCGCAGGCGTCGGCACCATAGTGATGATAAACAACATCGTTATCGGCGCAACGGTCACGGCGGGAGTTATAGCGCTGATTTATTTCATAACGCATTCTCAGCAATAACGCCGGATAGATAATATAATAAAGCAGTCCCCCGCAGAGAAAATCTGCGGGGGATTTTTCATGCCGTTAAAAAGTTGCTGTAAATGCATAGTGCGATTCATTCTTCACAAGTGCCGCAGTTCAGCCATTATTATCATAGCGTTACGGAGTCAGCCGCTTTCATATATATGAACTGCATTGACCGAACTGCGGTTGACTGCGGCTTGCAAAAGTCATCCGGCAAAGCTAAACGCCGCCGCAGATATTCTCTGCGGCGGCGCGTTTGTTTGTAATGATGTTTTATTTATTTCGCTTTTTCAAGCTCGCTTGCGGGGATTATTGCACCCTCGCCGGCGTTGAAGCGAATCGTGACAGTGTCGTTTCTGTTGAGGATAACGGCGGTTGTCGACTTGGAAGCGGCTATCGAATAATAGACGTCGCCGCCCTCGAGCTTGATATAATAATATGTCTCGCCCGAGATAACCTGGGTGCGGATATCGGCTATCTTGCCGTTGACGGTCTGCGCCTTCGGCTCGGAGCTGCCCTGCGCGTCGGGGTTATCCGCAGGATCTACGACCTGGTTCGCATCGATATCGACATTGATGCCGTTCGCCTTGAGCTGGTCGACATACTTTGCAAGGCACTCGGCAAGGGTCTTGCCGTAGACCTTTATCTTCGTGTACTGCTTGACGTTGATGAGCGCGTAGCTCTGAATGATCTGAGAGCCGTCGTCTCTGACATCCTTGAGAGCCATGAAGTAGGTCGGCTCGCCGTCGATATTGAGCAGCAGCGGGAACGTTGCCGTGTAGCCTGCCGCCTTGATCTCATCGAGACCCTCTGCGGAAGCCTGCGCCGACTGTTCCTTTGCGCCCGCGACCGAATAATAAACAGCCTCTTTGGTGCGCTGGTTTATCATTATAAAGCCGGTTATCGACTGGTCGTTGGTGACGGAGGTAACGCCCGTATACATATAGACATCGTCGTTCTGAGCGATGTAGCTATAGTCTTCAGTAGTGACATAGACATCTTCCTGACCGAGAATCGAGTTCCAGAAGCCCTTCTGATATCTGCCATAGTAGTTGTACTGCTCGACGAGAAGGTCGGAGTCATAGACTCTGTCGATCCACTGATACTTGGCATCGCTCTTGACGGTCTCTATAGGCACATATTCGCACTTGCCGTCAATCGCGTTGACTATCACAATTCCCTTGACATCGGTTCCGCCGAACAGACCGATGGTCTTGTCAACTCTCGCGCAAATCCAATAGGGATTGCCCTCGTCGTCGATTTCAAACGAGCTCGAGCCGAACATATAGGTCGGATACTGCATTCTCAGGTGACGCTTGAGAAGTCTGCCGAAGTGCTCGGCGGGAGAATACTTGATGCCCGCATCAAGCTCCTTGAAGGTGGTGACTTCGTTCGCCATATCGATTACGATATATCCGGGGAGACCCTCGGTGCGGTTGGTGAGCCACTTGATGATATTTGAATACTGGAGCGGAACGACCCTGACGGGCGTGCCCTTGTAGTTTATCTGCGTATAGAGCGGATAGACCGAGAACTGCGAGACATAGCCTTTTTCCGCGAGTTTACCGAGCGCTCTGGGAGCGAGGGTAGCCGCGACGCCTCATCGAGCTTCGGGATGTTGCTGAAGGACTCAGCATCCTGCTTGTCAATCTCATCGGCGAAGTTGCTGTCCGTGCGGACATCGATTATCTGACTATACGACGACGCTCTGAAGAACGGGCTCGAGACGAGATAACCGATACCGACTGTGAGCGCGATGACGCCGACGATAACGCCGGGGACTATCATCTGACGCTTGAAATAGGGCAGATATTCGGGCTTCGAAAACACGCCGGTGAAAATCGCCGAGAACAGCGCATATGACGCGACGATTATCGCGAGGAAGCCGTAGAACTCATACGCCTTGAAGTTGAGCGGCGGCAGCATTATATAAAATGCAATGGCTGCGGTTACCAGCGAGCAAAGCACGCTCAGGACTATCTTGAGCGCCGCTTTATCGGGAGGTATCACTATCTCCTTGGGGCCGCCTTTTTTTGAAAAATCCACTTTAATGGGATCCATTGATTCATCTCCTTTTAATAAAAGTGTTACATTAAATCATTATACAGTATTATTGACATAAATACAAGAACTATTTTAACTCATTCCGTCTTTTTGCATAAATCGACAATATTATTCCCTTTGGCTTTGACTTTAACCGCTGTAAATGGTATTATTAGGTTAATCTTTGTCCGATTTTTTTCAAGAGGAGGAAATCACAATGTACCCTGATTTTTTTGACAGCGCCAAGCTCGTCGCACAGTATGACCCGGAAGTGGCAGATGCCATGGATCTCGAGCTCGGCAGACAGAGACGCAACATCGAGCTTATCGCCTCGGAGAACTTCGTCTCCCCCGCCGTTATGGCGGCAATGGGCAGCGTGCTGACCAACAAATACGCCGAGGGTTATCCCGGCAAACGTTATTACGGCGGCTGCGAATATGTTGACATCGTCGAAAATCTCGCTATCGAGCGCGCAAAAGAGCTCTTCGGCGCGGACTGCGCCAACGTTCAGCCGCACTCTGGTGCGCAGGCAAACATGGCCGCTTATTCCGCGCTCATAAATCCCGGCGACACTGTCATGGGCATGAGCCTCGCCCACGGCGGACATCTGACCCACGGCTCGCCCGTCAACGCAAGCGGCAAACTCTACAAATTCGTCCCCTACGGCGTGAACGACGACGGCTATATCGACTATGACGAACTCGAAAAGACCGCCAAGGAGGTCTGCCCGAAGCTTATCGTCGCGGGCGCATCCGCTTATCCGCGTGTTATCGACTTCGAGCGCATCGGCGCTATAGCAAAATCGGTCGGCGCATATTTCATGGTAGACATGGCGCACATCGCGGGACTCGTCGCGGCGGGACTTCATCCCTCGCCCGTGCCCTATGCCGACGTTGTCACAACAACCACGCACAAGACCCTCAGAGGTCCCCGCGGCGGACTCATTCTCTCCAAGGCTGAGCTCGGTGCAGCTATAAACAAGGCTATTTTCCCCGGCAACCAGGGCGGTCCGCTCATGCACGTTATCGCGGGCAAGGCGGTCTGCTTCGGCGAGGCTCTCAAGCCCGAGTTCAAGGACTATCAGCAGAGACTTCTCAACAACTGCAAGGCTCTTGCCGAGTCTCTGGCAAAGCGCGGAGTCAACCTCGTCTCCGGCGGCACCGACAACCACCTCATACTCCTCGACCTGCGCTCGCTCGGCGTAACGGGCAAGGATCTCGAGAAGAGACTAGACGAAGTCAACATCACGGCGAACAAGAACGCCATACCCAACGACCCCGAGACCCCGTTTGTCACAAGCGGTCTGCGCCTCGGAACGGCGGCCGCCACGACAAGAGGACTTGATGAGAGAGACATGGACAAAATTGCTGAGTTCGTTTTCCTCGCGGCGACCGACTTTGAGAACAGCGCCGACGCCATCCGCGCCGGAGTTGCGGAGATCTGTGCAAAGCACCCGCTCTACGAATAAAGACAAAAATCCTACCCGCAACGGGTAGGATTTCTCAGTCTGTCGAAAAAGTCTGTTATCGTACGGGCTCAAGGCTCCCCTGTGTAAGGGGAGCTGTCACGCTAAGCCGTGACTGAGGGGTTGTTGTAATGAAAGTTCAAAATACTCAGCAATTTTTGAAAAATTTCAACTTATTCAGAACAATCCCTCCGGTGCTTCGCGCCCACC
>ENA-OQCP01000197-OQCP01000197.1-human-gut-metagenome-genome-assembly--contig:-NODE-197-length-26072-cov-4.842205_pt1 | contig 26072 bp, 31 predicted proteins | sample MGYA00242760_ERZ504583 | MGnify/ENA primary metagenome ERZ504583 (study PRJEB26092, sample SAMD00036308) | human gut metagenome | host: Homo sapiens | study: EMG produced TPA metagenomics assembly of...
GCTGGTTGAACTGTGATCCCTTAGGTGTTGTATCAACCATTCCTGCATCTGTCTTCTTAGAAACGTTAGCTACTAAGTAATCAAATACTGCTGCTCTGCTGCCTGAGACTCCTGTGGCTGCATTGAGATAGCTGCTGTAGGACAAACTGTGATACACTCACCACATCCCATACAGTCAAGTGGAGATACGCTCATTGTATACTTGTAAGCGCCTGCCTTTGGCTTCATATCAGCAACCTTCATGTTGTCAGGAGCTGCCTTTACTTCGTCATCTGTAAGTAAGAATGGACGAATTGTAGCGTGAGAACATACAAATGCACAGTTGTTACACTGGATACACTTCTCTGGATCCCACTGTGGAACTGTAACGGCTGTTCCTCTCTTCTCGTATGCAGAAGCACCTGTTACATACTGTCCGTCTGCCTTGTCAGCGAATGCTGAAACTGGAAGGCTGTCTCCATCCATCTTAGCGATTGGATCAAGAAGCTCGTTAACAAGCTTAACAACCTCTGGACGTCCTGTGCGCTCTGCCTTAGGAGCATCTGCCTCTGGATTCTTCCAAGACTCTGGAACCTCTACCTTATGTACAGCGTCAACACCGGCATCGATAGCCTTGTAGTTCATCTCTACGACTGCGTCACCCTTCTTTGAGTATGACTTCTTAGCAGCAGCTTCATGTACTCAACAGCCTTGTCGATAGGCATTACATCTGCAAGCTTGAAGAATGCAGACTGGAGAATTGTGTTAGTTCTCTTACCCATTCCAATCTCGATAGCCTTGTCGATAGCGTTGATTGTGTAAAGCTGAATGTTGTTGTCAGCGATATATTTCTTAGCGTCAGCGTTGAGGTGATGAGCAAGCTCTTCATCTGACCACTGGCAGTTGATCATGAATACTCCGCCCGGCTTAACATCCTGAACCATCTTCATGCCCTGGATAACGTATGCAGGGTTGTGGCATGCTACGAAGTCAGCCTGGTTGATGTAGTATGGGCTTCTGATTGGGTTGTCACCAAATCTCAAGTGAGAAATTGTAACACCACCAGTCTTCTTTGAGTCATACTGGAAGTATGCCTGGATGTATTTGTCTGTGTGGTCACCGATGATCTTTGTAGAGTTCTTGTTAGCACCTACAGTACCATCTCCGCCGAGACCCCAGAATTTGCACTCTTTTGTACCAGGTGCAGATGTGATAGGAGCTGGCTTAACCTCTGGAAGTGAAAGATTTGTAACATCATCCACGATTCCAATTGTAAATCTGTGCTTAGGAGTATCCTTCTCAAGCTCTGTATATACAGCAAATACTGAAGAAGGTGGTGTATCCTTAGATCCTAATCCGTAACGTCCGCCTACTAATACAACATCGTTCATTCCTGCTTCACGAAGTGTTGTAGCAACGTCTAAGTATAATGGCTCACCAAGTGATCCTGGCTCTTTTGTACGGTCTAATACAGCGATCTTCTTTGCAGTCTTTGGAATAACATTAAGAAGAGCCTCTGAAGACCATGGACGGTAAAGACGTACCTTAATAAGTCCGACTTTCTCTCCCTTTGCTGTTAAGTAATCGATTACTTCCTCAGCTACATCATTGATAGAACCCATAGCGATGATTACACGATCAGCGTCAGGTGCTCCGTAGTAGTTGAATAATTTGTAATCTGTACCAAGCTTAGCATTAACCTTGTCCATGTACTTCTCAACAACTGCTGGAAGCTCATCATAGAACTTGTTACATGCCTCTCTATGCTGGAAGAAGATATCTCCGTTCTCGTGTGATCCACGAGCTGCTGGATGCTCTGGGTTAAGAGCGTGTGCTCTGAATTCAGCAACTGCATCCATTGGACACATCTCTTTGAGATCTTCATAATCCCACTTCTCGATCTTCTGGATCTCATGAGAAGTACGGAATCCATCGAAGAAGTTAATGAATGGAACCTTTCCCTCAAGTGCTGCACAGTGTGCAACCGGTGAAAGATCCATAACCTCCTGTGGATTTGTCTCACAAAGCATTGCGAAACCAGTCTGACGACAAGCATATACATCACTGTGATCACCGAAGATATTCAGTGCATGTGAAGATACTGTACGAGCTGATACGTCAAATACGCAAGGAAGATTCTCACCTGCGATTTTGTACATATTAGGATCATAAGTAAAAGTCCCTGTGAAGCTGTAAATGTTGTAGTAAGTGCACCAGCTGCAAGAGATCCGTGAACTGTACCAGCGGCACCTGCCTCAGACTCCATCTCAACTACCTTTACAGTGCTTCCGAAAATGTTCTTCTGTCCTGCTGCTGACCACTGATCAACTGTATCAGCCATTGGGCTAGAAGGTGTGATAGGATAGATTCCGGCAACCTCTGTGTAGGCATATGCTACATGAGCGGCAGCGGTATTTCCATCCATCGACTGTTTTGCTCTAGACATGATATTTCCTCCTGTAAAATAAATGTTCAATTATAGACATGAATCAGAATGTCTCTACATAATAGTTTAGTTTGTGCGCTGTAAAAAATCAAGTTTTTTTTAGCAATACATTGTACAAAAACCCTAAAATATTTATTAACAAGGTAAATTTTATGTACAAAAGGGCACAATGCTATAAATCGCCTGTAAAACACTTGCAAAATACTGGTTTTACGTTAAAATAGAAACGATGTGTTACAGAAACGAACAGGTTATTAAATAGGAAAGGATTGAATAAAGACAAAATGATTAGTGCAAACAATATTACATTAAGAATTGGTAAAAAAGCTTTATTTGAGGATGTCAACATAAAATTCACAGAGGGAAACTGCTACGGACTTATTGGTGCAAACGGTGCCGGCAAGTCTACATTTTTAAAGATTCTCTCAGGACAGCTTGAGCCTACAAACGGTGATATTGCAATCACTCCAGGACAGAGACTGTCATTCTTACAGCAGGATCACTTCAAGTACGATGAGTTTACAGTACTTGATACGGTTATCATGGGTAATAAGCGTCTCTATGATATCATGAAGGAGAAGGAAGCCATCTATATGAAAGAGGATTTCTCAGACGAGGACGGAATCCGTGCCAGCGAGCTTGAGGCTGAGTTTGCGATATGGACGGCTGGAATGCTGAGTCGGATGCAGCTACTCTCTTAAACGGTCTCGGTGTACCTACTGAGGATCACTACACTCTGATGGCAGATCTGCGGGTGCAGTAAAGGTCAAGGTGCTTCTCGCCCAGGCACTGTTTGGAAATCCTGACATACTGCTTCTCGATGAGCCTACCAACCACTTAGACCTCGATGCCATCTCATGGCTTGAGGAATTCCTCATCATTTCGAGAATACAGTCATCGTTGTATCCCATGACAGATACTTCCTCAACAAGGTCTGCACGAACATCGCCGACATGGATTACGGTAAGATCCAGCTCTACGCAGGAAACTATGATTTCTGGTATGAATCAAGCCAGCTTATTGTCCGTCAGATGAAGGAAGCAAACAAAAAGAAAGAGGAAAAAATCAAGGAGCTGCAGGAATTTATCCAGCGTTTCTCTGCCAATGCCTCTAAATCAAAGCAGGCTACATCAAGAAAGCGTGCCCTCGAAAAAATCCAGCTTGATGAAATACGTCCATCAAGCCGTAAATACCCATACATTGATTTCCGTCCTGAGCGTGAAATTGGAAACGATGTGCTTTTTGTCGAAGGCATCTCAAAAACCATCGACGGCGTAAAGGTACTTGACAATATCTCATTCACTGTTAACCACGATGACAAAATTGCATTTGTCGGAGGAAATGAGCTTGCAAAAACAACTATGTTTAAAATCCTTGCCGGAGAGCTTGAACCTGACGAGGGCTCATATAAATGGGGTGTCACAACCAGCCAGTCATACTTCCCAAAGGACAATACCGCAATCTTTGATACTGATGAGCTCATCGTTGACTGGCTCACACAGTACTCAGAAATCAAGGACGCCACATATGTGCGAGGTTTCCTTGGCCGTATGCTCTTTGCCGGTGAGGATGGAGTAAAGAAAATGCGTGTACTCTCCGGAGGAGAAAAGGTTCGTGTACTGCTATCCCGCATGATGATCATGGGAAGCAATGTACTCATGTTCGATGAGCCTACAGACCACCTCGACATGGAGTCAATCACAGCATTAAACAACGGAATGATAAAATTCCCTGGAGTAATCCTCTTTGCCTGCCGTGACCACCAGGTAGTCCAGACAACCGCCAACCGAATCATAGAATTCCTGCCAAACGGTTCAATGATCGACAAGATCACAACCTACGATGAATATCTTGAGAGTGATGAGATGGCACGTAAGCGTCAGGTCTACTCAATGAGCGAGGACGATGAAAACGACAACTAAACGCTAATTATAATTAAAAGAAGCATCCCAAGCCGGGATGCTTCTTTTTCTGTTAAGTCACAAAGTAAGATAGGAATTTCCATCCTGTCTGCAACTATAAAAACATATTATAATTATATCCACTGTGATTCCCACCTTCGCAAGCGACTTTGAATTGATATCTGCCGGTATTACCCAGCCCGGTATTACTAACATATGAGCCGGTATTGTCATCCTTTATATATCCTCTATCTGCCAGTCAACAGGCTCCACTCCATGCTCCTTAAGAAACTCATTGGCTTTACTAAAATGCTGCATCCAAAAAAGCTCTGTAAGCCGACAGCGGACTTGGATGCGGTGCTGTCAATATCAGATGCTTTGAATTTGTAAGCATAGGAATCTTCGACTGTGCCGGGCGGCCCCAGAGCATATACACTATAGGTCTGTCCTGCTCATTTACAGCCTCTATGATTGCATCCGTGAACTTCTCCCAGCCGTGTCCCTGATGTGAGTTGGCCTGATGAGCCTGACGGTGAGTACCGTATTCAAAAGTAAAACACCCTGGTCAGCCCATTTCTTCAGGTATCCGTTATTGGGGATATCACACCCCAGATCATCGTTAAGCTCCTTGTAGATATTCTGCAGTGATGGTGGAATATCCTTCTGAGACGGAAGCACTGAAAACGACAATCCATGCGCCTGATTGACATTGTGGTACGGATCCTGCCCGAGGATGAGTACCTTTACCTTGTTAAGTGGTGTAAAATGCATGGCATTAAATATATCATTTGCCGGAGGATATACCACATGTGTGGCATATTCATCTCTCACAAAATTGTACAAATCCCTGTAATACGGTTTTTTAAACTCGGCTCCCACAGCCTTTGCCCACTCGCCGTCAAGCATACTCATAATCTCAATCTACCGCCTATCTTCTGACCGACACACCTTTATCTGCCAGATAATTCTTTAAATCCATAATTTCAAGCTCCTTGTAGTGGAAAAGTGAAGCTGCAAGCGCTGCATCCGCCTTTCCCTCTGTCAGAGCCTCGTAAAAATGCTCCTTTGTGCCTGCACCGCCCGATGCGATAACCGGAACAGAAACGTTATCGGCAATAAGCCTTGTAAGCTCGATATCGTAGCCATCCTTTGTGCCGTCACAATCCATGCTTGTAAGAAGGATTTCTCCCGCTCCAAGCTCATTTGCCTTAACAGCCCATTCAATGGCATCAAGGCCTGTATCTATGCGGCCTCCGTTCTTGTATACATTCCAGCCGCTTCCGTCAGCACGACGCCTTGCATCGATTGCCACAACCACACACTGACTGCCAAACTTGTCAGCCGCATCACTTATGAGCCGCGGTGTGTTTATGGCACTTGAATTTATTGAAATCTTGTCCGCACCCTCTCTAAGCAGCGCCTTAAAATCATCGACTGTTCTGATGCCGCCGCCCACAGTGAACGGTATAAACACCTTTTCAGCAACCTTTCTGACCATATCCACAACAGTGTTTCTATTGTCGCTTGACGCCGTAATATCCAGAAAAACCACCTCATCTGCACCTGCCTTATCATAAGCAGCCGCAATCTCAACCGGGTCACCTGCATCTCTTAAATTGACAAAGTTTATGCCCTTCACAACACGTCCATTATTCACATCCAGACATGGGATTATTCTCTTCGTAAACATATTATGCCTCCCCTATCCCTGCAAAATTTTTAAGTATCGAAAGTCCGACTGTGCTGCTCTTTTCCGGATGGAACTGGCAGGCGAACACATTATTTTTCTCTACAGACGCATGAATGTGTGTACTGTACTCTGTCGTTGCTGTGACAATTGCTTCATCAGTGGCTTTCAGATAGTACGAATGCACAAAATATACATACGGATGCTCTGAAAGACCTTTAAACAGCCTTCCATTGTTCTGTAAATCAAGTGAATTCCAGCCTATATGAGGTATTTTAAGTCCTTCCTTATCTGGTATGCGAAGTATCTGTCCGTCAAGCACATGAAGCCCCTCAACGCCCTGGCTCTCATCGCTTCCCTCAAATAATAGCTGAAGACCCAGGCATATGCCAAGAAATGGCTTGTCCATGTCACAAACCTCATGAATCACCTTGTCCAGCTCGTATTTTTTAAGCGAATCCATTGCATCTCCAAAAGCTCCTACTCCGGGAAGTATTACCTTATCGGCATTTAAAATCTCATGCCTGTCTCTGGTCACAATACTCTCCTCGCCTATAGCTGTAAGAGCCTTTTCCACACTTCGCAGGTTGCCTGCTCCATAATCGATGATTGCTATCATATCATTTTGTCTCCTCTTTAATGCCTAATTCATTTAATTTCTGTGTCAGTGCCAGTGTATAGTCATCTCTATCATCTATATTATACAGAGCAATGGCATCAACAACTATCGACATATGCCATTTTTATATTTCTTCACGTCATTGTAATAAACCCATTCTTATTCTATGACTTTTATCCTAATAATACATATGGTAACACATTTATTGATTGTTTGCAATAAATAACTCAAGTTCAAACCAGAATTCTACACCATCCTTGTGATTTATGACACCATACCCTCTGTGATGCAGTTCCATAATAGCCTTTACTATAGACAGTCCTATGCCGCTTCCGCCATATTCCCTTGTTCTGGCCTTGTCCACCTTATAGAACTTATTCCATATATTTTCTATATCCTTATCAGGTATCGGCTCTCCCGTGTTAAACACGCTGACCCTCACACGGTCGCTGTACATGCTGTATGATACAGTGATAGTACCACCTCTTGTGCAGTGATTTATCGCATTGCTGATATAGTTTGTCACAACCTCTTCAATCTTGTATATATCACCGCTCACATATACGGAATCGGTGCGGTCAAACCCAATTGCAGCCTCATTTTTCTGTGCCAGAAGCTTAGATGAGTCTATAACCCCTCTGACAAGCGATGTCAAATCAAACCTCGTCATCTCAAGCACATCACTGCCATCCTCCAGATGATTGAGAGATAAAAGCTTCATAACCATGCGGTTCATCTTGTCAGTCTCGTCCATGATGACATCACAGTAGAAGTTACGGCTCTCATCATCGTCATTTACGACCTCTTTGAGTCCCTCAGCATAGCCCGAGATCAAAGCAAGCGGAGTTTTTAACTCATGTGACACATTTGACAAAAACTCCTTTCTCATCTCATCAATCTCTTCTTTTTTCTTTATATCACGCTGTAATTCATTGTTTGCCACCTTTAGTCTTGTGATGGTCTGCTCAAGTGTCTGCGACAGCTCATTCATATGCTCACCAAGCACATAAAGCTCCTTTGCACTGTTTTCCGTATCAATGTACTTCGCATCAAAATCAAGCTTCGCCATCCTTGTCGACAGCTCAGTCATATTTCTTATCGGCCTAGTCATGTTGCGAGCAACAATATATGCCATAAACACTCCCACAACAATAGCAGCCACTGTGCCTATTGCAAAAAAGCGGTTCGATATGGACACGCTCTCCTTAATGCTCTCAAGCGGTGTCTTCATGTATACAAAGTTACCGTCAATCAGTCTGTTATTTATGATGATATACTCTGTCCCCAGCCTTTTATCCTTCTGCCTTGTCATATTCAGGTTGTTGTAGTCTGCCGAATACGACGACATGCTTGCCTCCAAAAGCAGCTGGAATATTTCCTGATTGTCAGTGGTTCCCTCAATGATGACCTTACCGTATTTGTTGAACACAACCGCATCTATATTGGCGCCAACGCATTTCTTTTCAAATGCTACAGCAAACGTATCATCTGAAAGTTTATCATTTTTTGCAGCCAGGTCCACCATTTTGTATACCGCAAGCATCTCTTTTTCCTTGTTATATACATAATACTTTTCCAGCAGTGTGTTATTAGCCATCCAGAACACTCCTACTATCAGAAGTACAATGAATGAAATCACAAACGTAAGCTGCGTGGATAGCGTTTTTTTCTTTTTCATGGTGACACCTCTTATCCCGAATCCATTAATCCTAAGCTTAACACTTACTGTATCTCGAACTTATATCCCACACCCCAGACAGTCTTTATATAGTCGCCTTTAGCGCCCATTTTGCTTCTTAATTTCTTCACATGTGTATCAATAGTCCTCGCATCGCCAAAATAATCATAGCTCCACACACTGTCAAGTATGCGCTCCCTGGTAAGCGCAATTCCCTGATTGCTCATAAAGTAATCCAAAAGCTCAAATTCCTTTACCGAAAGTTCAATATCCCTGCCATCAATAGCTACAGTGTGTGCCGTCTTGTCCATGACAATACCACCGGCCTCGCTTATTACTGCCTCCTTGCCCAGTTTATTCGCCCTGCGAAGGAGAGCATTTACCCTGGCCACCAGTATCTTTGGAGAAAATGGCTTTGAAATGTACTCATCAGCACCAATGTCAAAGCCGTTTAATTCATCACGCTCATCGCCCTTAGCTGTAAGCATAATAATCGGCACCTTTGAAGTCTGTCTGATTTCACGGCATACCTCAAAACCATTTATCCTTGGCATCATTATATCGAGCACCAGCAGTGCTATGTCCTTCTGCTGATAAAATATATCAAGTGCCTCCTCGCCGTCTCCGGCCTCAAGTACCTCATACCCTTCCCTTGCAAGGAAATCATGCACGAGCTTTCTCATCCTGCTCTCGTCATCTACCACCAGTATCTTTATTTTGTCCACTCTGTTGCATCCTGCCTTTCATCCAGTGCTTTTTCCCTCTCTTCTACTGCCTTGCCTCTTCCTTTGTCTGAAACTCAAACCCATCAACTACATACATCATATTCCCTATTTCTAATCATCGCGCTCTGCAATCTCACCCGAACGATATGCCGCAATGAGATGCTTTAGATCAGCTATCTTTTCCTTCATCTTTATTCCGGCATCCGTATCTCCGACAAGTATTCTCTTATCAAGTACCTCTACAGCCTCACGCCTTGATACGATATCCCTCTCATCCCTTACTGCCGTCTCCGGTGATTCAAACGCTCATGCGCTGTCAATGTCAGCCCATATGAATTGTAAATCAAGGTATATCCCGCGATGCCTGTCCGCCTGCGGTACGCCTTTGAAAAACCACCATCTATGACTATCACTCTGCCGTCGCACTTCACAGGCTTTCACCTCTTAATCTGTGTACAGGAACATGTCCGTTTATGATATGGTCTCTTTTATCATGCAAACCAAACTCCTCGAGTATACGCTGCGCACACTCAGGCTTGTTTATATACTCATAATAAAAGTTTTTCTTTTCTATTTTCATATCATCGTCATCTATAAAATATCTCTCAAACGTAGCCATCTTATTTCTGCCATAAAGCGGAGAATATGGTGCTGTCCATATGTACCACATGATATCGCTGCCCTTTTGTCTTTCCAGCCTGTCGTCCGAGAAAAAAGCCTTTCTGACGTAAGTCTCCAGTATATCAAACAAAGCCTTGCCACTATACTCTTTACCGTAGATATTTACCTTTGCGAAGCTCCATCCTCCTCCATGGGGATGCATCCGTGGAAAAGCAGATTGCCATTATATACCTTGTACATGCTGCCTCTTTTAAGCAGCAGCCCAACGTGGTTTTTAAGCTTCTCGCAATGAATAAACGAGCTCCTGAGCCTCTGTATGACTTCCTCTTCCCCCTCTGTCAGCCTGTAAGGATCAGCCGGGTCAATTGTTGGAAAGCTTGTATCAAGCAGCTTATAAGTTCTGCCCTCAAGATCTATAGTGCCTGTTCATAATCAATATGTTCCAAAAGCAATCGTTCCTTCATGCCATACTCAGCCACTTCTTAATGAGCTGTCCCTCCAGCTTGAAACGTATGATGGCAATGGCCTTGTGCATCTTCTTTATCAGATCACTCTCCATATTATCTGCGCCACTTGGAGCCACCTTAAACACAAATCTGGTGCATGGGTCATCCTTGTAAGCTTTCAGCGCAAACGTAGCAAGCGGAAGCATATTTATGCCATAGCCCTCCTCGACCACGTCCAGATTACCATATCTGATACTGTTTCTGACAACAGTTGCAATACATGCAGGATTTCCTGCGGCTGCCCCCATCCAGATAATATCGTGATTGCCCCACTGTATATCCAGCGAGTGATATCTGCACAGCCTGTCCATTATCAGATGTGGTCCCGCTCCCCTGTCATATATATCACCAAGCACATGCAGATGGTCAACAGCAAGTCTCTGAATAAGCTCGGAAAGCACCACTATAAACTCCTCCGCAGTCCCCAGTTCCACTGTTGTATTGATGATTGACTCGTAGTAAGCCTCCTTGTTTAACACCTCCGGCTTTTCTGTGATGAGCTCCTCTATAACATATGCATACTCCTCCGGCAAAGCTTTTCTCACCTTGGAGCGCGTATACTTTGACGAAACGGTCTTGCACACCTCTATCAGCTTATAAAGAGTCGTCTTATACCACGAGTCCATATCCGGCTCGTCCTGCTTAATAAGCTCCATCTTTTCCCTTGGGTAGTAGATGAGTGTGGCAAGCGCAGCCTTGTCAGCCTTGTCCATCGCCAGACCAAATACATCATCTATCTTCTTTCTTACAGCCCCAGAACCATTTTTCAGCACATGGGAAAAGCTTCATACTCGCCATGCACATCAGATACAAAGTGCTCTGTGCCCTTTGGCAGGTTTAAAATAGCCTGCAGATTGATAATCTCAGATGATGCCTTGCCTATTGTAGGATACATCTCCGACAGCTGTTCCAAATAATGTAAGTGTTCTTTATCAATTGCTATATCATTCATTTATATCTAGTCCTCGTAATACTGATTCATCACCTTATTTATTTCCTTTTCAAGCTTACAGCCCGTGTATACACACTTCATAATGCACTTTCTGATTGGCTCCTCAAAATTAGTACCCTCGCACTTATCCAAAACTCCCTGCAATGTAAGCTGTACAAGTATGCTCTCACCTGTCTGCGGATCTGTGGCTATGTTTTCGTACACCTTCTTGTAGTACTTATCACTCACTACCGGGTAGTCAGTAAGCGCCATTTCCCGCCACTTTCTAAAACTTAGCGACATATATTCACCTGCTCTTTTGTATATAATAAAACATTGTACCAATTAGCGGTGCTCTAATCAATGCCTCAGACACATTTATTTCAAAAAAGTTTTTTGATATTTATTATAAATAAAGCTGCATTTGTTTAAATAAAAAAAGTGTAAGCTGCATTCAGCTTACACTAATTAAGTTTCAGGACACCTCCCTTTTATATAACAAACATTCTAATTTGACAGTAATTGACGTTTCTTATATATTTATTTATGTTTCAACAATAACCATTATAGTGTATTGCGCATGTCAATACTTGACCAAATTTGGAGTTTATTTTTTTAAAAAGAAGGGAGATTAGCTCATAAATGAACCGACTTGAAATAGTAAATAACATATCGACAAATATTGAGCGCGAACGCATAAAGCTTGGTATGTCCCAGGCACAGTTTGCAAAAGCACTTGATATGTCACTCTCCACCTACAAGCGGATAGCAAACGGAGAATCCTCTCGTATAGACGTCTACACCGCTTACCTGATATACAAGCTGACAGGACGGTTTTCCTGCGAACTAACAGGCTTCAATGATGATGTAATAAACCTTGTAAAGCGCATCAAAAAGCTTTCCAAAAGCCAGCGCATACTTATAAACTCGATTATAGACACTGAGCTTGCGCTATCTGCCTACAAGGATGAAAGCTGTCATACGGAAGATCTGATTTCCGTCCTCATCCCGACAGGCAATATGACCGACGGCATGATTTTGGACTCCTACAATGTCGAAAAGCTTGATGTTTCAAATTACAGAAAAGCCTTCGGTGATGCCCTTCACATCGGAATCCGCATCACAAGCAATCATCTACATCCTGTATATAATAAAGGCGATATACTTCTAATCAGTCGAAACCCAATCCGCGACGGCGATACCGGTATCTTTATCAACGCACAGAACAAGCGTGCATACATCAGAAAACTGCATCAGAAAAACCCATGTGAGCTCACACCAATCAACAATTACGGTGAGACCTTTTATGTCGACAGCGATAATGTTGATGATATGAGCAAATGGATAAAATTCGGACACGTGCTCTGCAAGGTGCGCTAGCAGATTACTCTGTTATTTTAATATCATCAAAGCAGTCAAAGGTTGCAAAGTAGTCTGCCGGAGTTTCTGCTCTTCTGATGAGTTTTGCCTCTCCATTGCTTTCGAGCAATATCTCTGCTGAGCGAAGTCGTCCGTTGTAATTGTAGCCCATTGAGAAGCCGTGTGCTCCTGTATCATGGATTACCAGATAGTCTCCCATATCAATCTTCGGAAGCTGTCTGTCAATTGCAAACTTGTCACAGTTCTCACAGAGTGAGCCTACCACATCATATGTATGGTCACAAGGTGCATCCTCCTTGCCGAGCACTGTGATATGATGGTATGAGCCGTAAATAGCCGGTCTCATAAGGTTTGCCGCACACGCATCTACTCCTATATACTCCTTGTAGATATGCTTCTCATGGATAGCCTTTGTCACAAGACAGCCATACGGAGCCATCATAAAACGTCCCATCTCTGTGTAAATAGCCACATCGCCCATTCCTGCCGGTACCAAAACCTCATCGTACACCTTATTTACACCGGCGCCGATAACTGATATATCGTTTGGTGTCTGATCCGGCTTATAAGCACGCCAACTCCACCTGAAAGATTTACAAATCTAATATCGCAGCCGGTCTCATTTTTAAGCTCAACAACCAGCTCAAAAAGCTCCTTTGCAAGCTGTGGATAATACTCGTTGGTTACTGTATTGCTTGCCAGGAATGCATGCACGCCAAAGTATTTAGCGCCTTTTGACTTAAGAATTTTGAATGCCTCAAAAAGCTGTTCCTTTGTCATTCCATACTTGGAGTCTCCCGGATTGTCCATGATACCGTTTGACAGTGTGAACACTCCGCCCGGATTATATCTGCAGCTTATTGTCTCCGGAATATGTCCGATTGTTTCCTCCAAAAAATCAATATGCGTGAAATCATCGAGATTGATGATAGCACCAAGCTTGTCTGCATATGCAAATTCCTCTGCCGGTGTATCATTTGATGAAAACATGATATGCTCTCCGTCGAAGCCGCATGACTTTGCAAGCATAAGCTCTGTGTATGATGAGCAGTCACAGCCCATGTCATAATCCTTTAAAATCTTGAGCAGATATGGGTTTGGGGTAGCCTTTACAGCAAAATACTCTCTAAAACCCGGATTCCATGCAAATGCATCCTTTACAGCCTGCGCGTTGGCACGGATGCCAGCCTCGTCATATAAATGAAATGGTGTAGGAAATTGTTTAACAATCTCCTCTACCTGTTGTTTTGTCACAAATGGTGTCTTTTTCATGTTTATCTCCTAACTTTTACATAGTAAAGTGTACTAAAACATATGCTACAACAAAATGGGTATATTTTCAAGAATTTTTATGGTATAATTTCTCATTAGGTAAATGTCTTTACTTTTTTAAGTATAAAAGTTATGGTATACTATAATTCATAATAAATTGTATTCTGACTCACATAAAATTATATTTTAATTCAAAGTGGGTTGACAAATGCTGATGTATATAGTAAACTTAACAAGTTGATAATTGCTGATGTGGCTCAGAGGTAGAGCACTTCCTTGGTAAGGAAGGGGTCACGGGTTCAATTCCCGTCATCAGCTTATAAAAAAAACCGAAGCTCAAGATTTTCCAGTAAAATCAAAGGCTTCGGGGTTTTTTGTACTTCATTTTTTCAAATCAGATTTGTGTTTTGAAAGGTAGTTTTCCCAAAAATTTTCAAAGAATTTTCAAATTTAGTTATTTTATATATTGAATGCCACAGACATAAAGCCTGTGGCATTCAATGTATATGAGGAAAAGCATATGCGACGTCAATTCTGTGCACATGAATAATTTTTAGTCGGAACTGAGTGTACCCCAACACATAGTTGAAATACAACAGCTCCTTTTGATGATATTATAGTAACACTTAATTGTGTCCTAAATATAGCCATGTGATAAATATTTTCTTAAATTTGGTAAATATCTACAAACAAACTCTTAATCCGGCAGAAATATTCTATATTTCAACAATATATTTCTCGTATGCATTGATAACAGTAGTTTCTCCCACCTTGTCAAGCCTGACAAACTGCCTGCCGTAACTCATATGAACATGTCCATGCACAAAATACCTTGGCTTATACTGCTCAATAAGCCTGTTAAACACATCAAAGCCTGTATGACATGTATCCTCACCATCATGCAGTCCCTTTGCCGGCGAATGGGTGACAAGCACATCAAAGCCGTTTTTACGTTTAAGCTTCCACCACAGCTTCTTAACACGCTTTGTCATCTCCTTCTGAGTATACTGATTTTCTCCCGGTTTATAACGGTTTGAGCCTCCCAGGCCAAGAAACCGTACACCCTCATATTCGTAAATCTCATCCTCAATGCATATGCAGCCTTCCGGCGGCTTTACATTGTATTTGTCATCGTGATTGCCATGCACATACAAAAGAGGGACTCCAACCATCGTTGTCAGAAAGGACAGATAGCTCGGGTTTAAGTCTCCACATGATACAATAATATCAATTCCTTTAAAATCCTCTTTCTTAAAGTATTCCCAGTACATTTTCGACTCTTCATCAGCTAAGAATAGTATCTTCATTACAGTTTATTTTCCTCTACACCCTTTAGTTCAACCACCATCTTTGCATTGTCAACAAACTCACTCATAGGCGGAATACTACCTACAACATTATCTACAAGCCAGTCCATTTTCATGATATCAGACGGTTTCATCTCGTGCTCACCTTTGTTTTTAAGCTCTCCCTTCTGGTCATATATCTGTCCAAAGAAAGGTACAACCTCGCCCTTTGTGATATCGCTCTTTAAATGATCCGCAAGCCTTTTCACTCCATAAGGTACATGCTTTGAACAAATCAGGTCAATAACACCGGCAGACATGCCCCACCAGTAATTAAGTGCCTTAACCTGCTCCTGTCCTTCAGCCTTGTAGGAGCCCGCCAGTACGCTCTGCAAAAGCTTCTCATAAAATACTCCCCAGTTCCATATAGGCATGGCGAGATTTAATGTCTGATCACCCTGTATCTTGTACAGACCAAAGTATCTCGATGCATCATTCGGAGTAATAATGTCTTGATCTGATACATAATGCAAATCATTTTCCGTCAGAAATTTATCCCTGTCATAGTCCTTGGTCTTTGACCATGCCAGATACACCTTAGCCCTTGGATTTACGCTTGCCACTCCAAGTGCAAATGCGTTGATATTGGCAATCATGCCATATATCGGATAATCGGCAATATACGCAACCCTCTCATTGTCCGTGACAGCTCCTGCAATCATTCCCGCGAGAAACTTCGCCTCATACATACGTCCATAGTATGTTCTGATATAAGGATGAGGCGCATTCAGCGAACAGTTGAGTATGTAAACCTCCGGATGCGCAACTGCCACCTTTAGGCTGTTTGGCATCATCTGCGGTCCCACACAGAAAACTATATCGCACCTGCCTTTATGATATCCTCAAGCACCTGCTCCACATTGTTCTCATCTACACCTGCCACATATTCTGTCTCCAGCTTGTCAGAAAAGGTTTCATCAAGATACATACGCCCAAGCTCATGCGAATACAGCCACGCAGATGTTTTCGGCTCTCTCGGATATAAAAATACAACCTTGAGCTTCTTTTGGGTCTGAGGAATAAGATAGTTTAACAGACTCTTTTTTGTCTGTACCTTTTTCGGATCCAGCACCAGATTTATCTTGTGCTTTTCCCCTTCTGCTGCAAACTCCTTCCATGTATTGATGATGTTTTTGTTGTAATCATTCTCAGACATCTCAAGCATGGCATCCATGCCAAAGACCTCCATAAATACTGTAATGGCATCACCCAGCTTGATGTCCAACCTGTCACCGCCCCGGAAATTATAAACCTTTGAAAAATCAAACATTACCTTCGCAAATTTTTCCTTGGTCTCCTCATCCCATCTGCCCTCTTTTCCGACAAGCGAAAGCAGCTTATCGGCATTGCCAAGCTTCGTAAACTCAACAGAGCAAAGCCCCGTGATTTCATTGAACCTCATATACTCATAGTAAAGCCTCACATCATAATCATCTGAGAGCTTTGGGATTTTTCTGGTCACAATTGCAGGAATCGAAACGGCGTTGAAGTACTTGAGCACACTGACTCTCTTGTTTCCTTCAAGCACATAATACCTGTTCATATACTCAAATGCCTTGATAGGGTCTCTGATGCCCTCATTCATCTGTGCATCTGACAGATTAGACCACTTCACTGCAAATTCGGTTTCCTCGTCCAATATCGGCATAAAATTTGCCGCAAATGAATATGTCCTGCCCATGGTGCTTGTTCCTACAACGAAATCCAAAGGCACCTGGACCAGCCCCATATTCTGCTCTGTCTTAATATCTGCCTCTGATAAGATTTCATCAAGTACTGGCAGATAGGGAAACTGTCCTTTAGCTATCCTTGCCCTGTATTCTTTTTTTCCCAGTTTTAATGCTTCTGAATATTCTGTTTCACCCATATTGTAATCTCCTTATGAAACTATTTTAACATAAATTCAAAAAAATTAAACATTTCCTTTGATATTTTTAAAAACTCTGATATACTGGATGAGTTGTGTAACGGAACAGATATTGTCAAGGTGACTTTCAGGCTGACTGTTGGAGATTTAATAGACAATGAGGCAGTTGCAAAGTACAATGAGCTCAAGCTAGATAATATTTACATACAAAACAAGGTCTGTCAGTATAGCTGACAGACCTTGTTTTTATTATATTTTTGTAACTGTTCAGTAACTTCACAGCTGCGCAAGACTCTCAATAGCCTTGTCATCAAGAATAACCTTTGCATGCTCCATAAGAAAAGCCCTTTTGTCAGCCCCTGCAATGATATCATCTGCATACTCATCTGCTATGACAGACATCTTTTCAAGCTCATGCTCATCATAGCCCGATAAATCCATGCTCATAAAGTACTCTCCCTCAAACTTAAAAAGCTGTGAGAATGGCATTGGCAGTCCTTTAATCATCTTTGCAAATCTGACAGCCACATCAAATTTTTCAAAAATGAACATTACAACAGACACCATATCCTGCTTTTTTGCAGTTGTCCTGCCTTTTTTATTTTTCTCATTCTCTGCAGCCTCGGCCGGCAGCGAATTAAGCAATCCATTAACGATATCTTTAAGATGCTCCATCATTCCCTCAGTAGCAGGATGTTCAGAAAATGTCAGAGAAAGTGTGTGATCCGCCAAAAAATCTGCTCTCACAGTCTTGATTCCCGAATTAAAATCAGTTCCAAACTCTTCTGAAGCCATGTCAAATATCTGGTTCATGAATTCCTGGGTGCGCTCGCCATTGCTCATAATTTCATCCATTGTATATCCCAGATCATATATTTCTTCTTCTGAAATAACACATTTTATAGTGTGTTCACCTATTCTTGAAAACTCCATAACAAGCTTCACCTACTTTCTTTTTAGCTTTTGTCTGATACGGGATAGTGCATTGTCAATTGATTTATCTGATTTTCCGAGCATATGCGCTATCGTTGTATAATTATTTCCTTCCAGATACAATTGTAGCACTTTTTTCTCCATATTACTCAGTTTATTCCACAATTGTTCCTTAAATTCCTTAAATTTTTCCTTCTCTATGAGAAGCTGCTCAGGACTTGCAATATCATCTTGCAGTATTTCTTCAAACTCTGTCCCATCACTGTCACTCTGCGAAAAGGATATATATGTGTTAAGCGGCATATGTTTCTTTCGGTTTGAAGCCTCAAGCGCCGAGCTAAGCTGCCTTGTGATGCATAGCTGTGCAAAACTGTAGAAAGATGCTTCCTTGTCGCTCTTATAGTCTCTGACCGCTTTAAACAGGCCAATCATGCCCTCCTGAATAAGGTCATCATTCTCACCGCCTATCAGGTAGAGTGCATTTGTCTTTTTACGCACAAGCGGCTTATACTTTTCCAATATATAGTCCATGATTTCATTGTTGTCACCATGGTCATTTTTTGTCATTATGAATCCTCATAATAAGCTCTTCATCCGTATATGCGCTGTAATCTTCCACTATATGCTTCCTATTCTATAAATATACAATTCATAATACACACCACTCATCCCGCGACATGTAATCTACTTTCCACTCTTAAGTCTCTGTCTGACTATCTCATATGCAAGCACGCCTGTCGCAACCGATGCGTTCAGTGAGTCAATATCGCCCACCATAGGAATAGAAGCTGTCATATCACAGTTTTCCTTTACAAGCTTGCTGACTCCGTCACCCTCATTGCCTATTACAAGACCTATAGGACCTGTGAGGTTTAAGTCATACATGGTAGTGCCACCCATATCAGCACATACAAACCACATGCCCTTTTCCTTAAGCTCCTTTATAGTATTTGAGATATTGGTAACCTTGGCAACAGGTGTATAGTTTATCGCACCTGCAGACGTCTTTGCCACTGTAGGAGTAAGTCCCACTGCACGCCTTTTTGGTATGATGATGCCATGTGCACCCGCCTGATTTGCGGTACGGATATTGCACCAAGATTGTGTGGATCCTCTATACCGTCAAGTATGATGATAAAAGGCGGCTCGCCCTTTCTTTCGGCATTTTCCAGTATGTCCGAAACCTCGGCATACTCATATGCTGCTGAAACTGCAATGACACCCTGATGCTTGCCTGTCTCAGACATCTGATCAAGTCTTTCCTTTGCAACATAGTTTATGATTGCATCATGCTTTCTGGCCTCTCTTGTGATTGACTTTATTGGTCCGTCCTGACAGCCGTCAAGCACAAAAAGCTTGTCTATTGTCTTTCCTGAACGGAAAGCCTCCAGCACAGCATTTCTGCCCTCTATATAATTCTCATGAAATTTTTCTTTATTGTTGTTATCCATATTTTCCTCTTATTTTGTGCTATATTTCAATTCCTAAAAGCTCCACTCCAAGCTTAGTGAGTGAAACAACCCTCTCAAAATCATCCTTCAGATAAAGATAGCCCATGACCGCCTCAAGCCCTGTAGCCTTCCTGTAATCAGCCATTGTAGCGTTTTTTGCCATGGAAGGCGACTTGGCATTGCGCCCCCTGTGATACACATCACTCTCCTCCTCTGTCAGATGAGGTAAAAGTGCCTCTATCATGAGAGCCTGCGTATGTGCCTTTACTATATTACTTGTGTGCTTATGAAGCAGATTTGCCTTTGTATTGCCTTTTCCCACCACAACTGAGCGGATGACAATATCAAATATGCCATCACCGATATATGCAAGTGTAAGCGGCGAGTATGTCCTTATATCAACATCCTTTATTCCAAACTGTTCCTTAATATATGAGTCTATCTTCATACTATACAAGCTCCCATTTTACTCCCTCTCTGGTATCCTTTATGGCAACCCCCTTTGCCAGAAGCTCATCTCTTATGGCATCGGCTGTCGCAAAATCCTTTGCCTTTTTAGCGGCTGCACGCTCTGCAATTTTATCATTGATAAATGCCTCAAACTCACTGTCTACAGATGACGATGCCTCAAGTAAGGCCTTTCCTGATTCCCTAAATCCCAGATCAAGTACCTGCTCAAAGTCATCGATAAGTGCAAGCTTTGTCCTGTCTGAGATTTCAGCCTTAAGCACATCATACACTATGGTTATAGCCATTGATGTATTCAGATCATTTGAAACTGCATCAGTAAATTTCTTCTTAAAGTCAGCAAAAGCTGTCTCATCAATATCACCCTCATCCTTAAGCTCTGCCACACGCTTTGCAATCTTATTGTATGCCGCAACTGCATTGTCGAGCGCATCAAAAGAAAACTCAAGAGGCTTTCTGTAGTGTGACTGTAAACAGAAGAATCTGTAGGCAAGCGGATTGTAGCCCTTCTCCTGAAGCACCGAAACTGTGAGGATTGCACCCTTCGACTTGCTCATCTTGCCGGCTCTGTCATTTAAGTGATTGACATGGAACCAGTACTTGCACCAGTCGTGTCCCAGATAGCTCTCTGACTGTGCAATCTCATTGGTGTGATGTGGGAAAATATTGTCCACACCGCCACAGTGGATATCCACGTACTCTCCGAGATGCTTCATGCTGATACATGAGCACTCTATATGCCAGCCAGGATATCCGACGCCCCATGGGCTGTCCCATTTAAGAGCCTGGTCCTCAAACTTAGACTGTGTAAACCAGAGTACGAAATCATTTTTATTCTTCTTGTTTACATCCTCCTCGACATCATCTCGCACTCCAACCTGAAGCTGTTCCTTCTCTACTGCTGAAGAGAACACAAAATAATCATCAAGCTTTGATGTATCGAAATATACATTGCCTCCTGCAAAATAGGCATAGCCCTTCTCGATAAGCACCTCCACCATATGGATAAACTCCGGAATACAGTTGGTTGCAGGCTCTACGACATCAGGCATCCTGTTGTGTACAGCCGTGAAATCCTTGAAAAAAGCGTCCGTGTACTCCTTTGCCACCTCCATGACGCTCTTGTGTTCACGCTTTGCGCCCTTTAGCATCTTGTCCTCTCCGGTATCTCCGTCGCTTGAGAGATGTCCCACATCAGTGATATTCATGACACGCTTTACATCATAGCCCACATAGCGAAGTGCTTTCTCGAGCACATCCTCCATGATGTATGAGCGGATATTTCCGATATGTGCAAAATGGTAAACTGTAGGTCCACATGTATACATGCCGATTTTGCCGTCAACACGCGGAACAACAGTATCAATCTGTCTTGTGAGTGTATTGTAAAACTTGAAATTGTTCTCCATTATTTATATCTCCTTTTGGATGATTTATAACTATCTTTTTATTTTAGCATGTTTTCCCTATATATTCAAATCAATCGGCCTGACAGCCACTGCAGCCGCTGCATCCGCCTCCGACCTGCATACTTGCTTCATAGAGACCTGTAAGTGAGCAGATTGCCTGTGATGCAATCCCCTCCTCGCGGCCTGTAAAACCAAGCCACTCCTCGGTCGTTGCCTTTATATTTACCTGCTCCTTTGCGATTTGCAGCGTATCAGCCACATTCTGCTCCATCTGCTCAATATACGGACGAAGCTTCGGCTTTTGTGCAATTACTGTCGCATCTATGTTTTCTATCACATAGCCTTTTTTTGCAATGAGGTCTCTCACATGCTCTAAAAGCTTAAGACTAGAAATCCCCTCATATGCCGGGTCTGTATCCGGGAAATGCTTTCCGATATCGCCAAGTGCCGCTGCACCCAAGAGTGCATCCATTATTGCATGCAACAGTACATCGGCATCCGAATGACCTAAAAGCCCGAGTGTATGCGGAACCTTCACTCCTCCTAAAATCAAATCTCTGCCCTCAACAAGCTTGTGCACATCATAGCCCATTCCTACTCTCATATATCGTCTCTCTTTCTATCAGATACAATACCTCATGTTATTGCCAACTGTCATTGCTCTGTATTTTGGTTTTTTAAATATAGTATACCTTATTTCTCCTGTTGCGCCAAGATATTATTTTAAGCTATTTTCAAATAAAAGACCGCCCCGGACAAACCGGAGCGGTCTTTATTAAAATGGGAATAGTCCATTAAATGTCTTATGCAAGTGCTGCAGTGATGATAGCCATTGAGTAAACCTCTCCTGCATTACATCCACGAGAAAGGTCATTGATTGGAGCATTGAGTCCAAGAAGGATTGGGCCGTATGCTTCGAAATTACCAAGTCTCTGTGCAATCTTGTATCCGATATTTCCTGCGTTGATGTCAGGGAAGATAAATGTATTTGCATGACCCGCAACCTCAGACTGTGGGCACTTTGTGCGGGCTACACGTGGTGCAACTGCTGCGTCAAACTGGATTTCTCCCTCGATTGGAAGATTTGGATATTTCTCTCTTGCCTTGTGAGCTGCGTTTCTCATCTTGTCAACATCCTCGCCCTTTCCTGAGCCAAGTGTTGAGTAGCTTAAGAATGCAACCTTTGGATCGATACCGAAGATCTTAGCACACTCTGCTGATTCTCCTGCGATTTCAACAAGCTCGTCCTCTGTAGGATGGATGTTATAGCACAGTCGCTCATTGCAAGCACCTCATTCTCACCTGTTGCAGATGGACGAACAAGGATAAAGCATGAAGATACGATTGTGTTGCCAGGCTTTGTCTTGATAAGCTGTAATGCCGGACGAACTGTATCTGCTGTTGAGTATGTAGCTCCTCCGAGAAGTGAGTCTGCGATACCCATCTTTACAAGCATTGTTCCAAAGTAGTTAGCTGATGAAAGAATTCCCTTAGCCTGCTCCGGTGTAACACCCTTGCTCTTACGAAGCTCGCAGAATAATTCAACCATCTCATCCATACGGTCAAGTTCATAGGATCTATAATCTCTGCTCCACGGATATTGAAACCGCTCTTCTCAGCGCTTGCACTAATCTTCTCAGGATCTCCGACAAGGATAGGATGTAAGAAGTTGCTTGCAAGTAAACGCGAAGCTGCCTCAAGGATACGTGGATCCTCTCCCTCTGTGAATACGATTTTCTTTGGGTCTTTCTTTAATATTTCGATTAACTGACCAAATCCAAACATGATAATTTCTCCTTTATGTATATTATTTATTATTTAAAACTATATCTGGTTTCACACCACTGACTATAATATACTTATTTTTCACGAATATCAATAATTGTTAAAAGGTTGTCAAAATGTTCGCGAAAAATCCAATCCATAATATTTCATGGCACAATAAAAGGAACCGGATTAATATTTTCCGGTTCCTTTTATAATGATCACTATTTATTCGTTTAAGGAGTATTTATCATGCAAAACTGTTTACTCTGCAAGTGCCTTAAATGCCTCATCAAGATCCTCAATGATATCATCCACATTCTCAGTTCCGATTGAAAGACGGATTGTGTTTGGCTTGATGCCCTGATCTAAGAGCTCTGCTTCATTGCACTCTGAGTGTGTGGTAGAAGCCGGATGTATAGCAAGTGACTTAACATCAGCTACGTTTGCAAGCAGTGAGAAAAGCTCAAGGTTGTCAATAAATTTCTGCGCTTCCTTTGCTCCACCCTTAATCTCGAATGTAAATATAGAGCCGCCTCCGTTAGGGAAGTATTTCTTGTAAAGTTCCTGCTGCTCTTTATCCTCTGAAATAGATGGATGATTAACCTTCTCTACGAGTGGCTGATCCTTTAAGTACTGAACTACCTTGAGTGCATTCTCAACATGACGCTCCACACGAAGCGAAAGTGTCTCAAGTCCCTGAAGGAAGATAAATGAATGAACAGGCGAAATTGTTGCTCCTGTATCACGAAGTAAAATTGCCCTGATATATGTCGCAAATGCTGCCGGTGCGCAATCCTTTGCAAAGCTTACTCCGTGGTATGATACGTTTGGCTCTACAAGCCAAGGCCATTTATCATTCTGTGTCCAGTCGAATTTACCGCTATCAATTATAACTCCACCAATTGTTGTTCCGTGTCCACCGATGAACTTTGTTGCTGAGTGAACCACGATATCAGCACCGTACTCAATCGGACGGACAAGATATGGTGTAGCAAAGGTATTATCTACGATAAGTGGGATTCCTGCCTCATGAGCGATATTTGCAATTTTTTCGATATCTACTACCTCTGAGTTTGGATTTCCGAGTGTCTCGATTTCAATAGCTTTTGTATTCTCTTTGATGGCAGCTTGATTCCATCATAATCGAATGGATCTACGAATGTAGCCTCAATTCCGTAATCAGGAAGTGTATGGGCCAAGAGATTGTATGTACCGCCGTAGATATTCTTTGCTGCAACGATATGGTCACCAGCGTGTGCTACTGCCTGGAAAGCATATGTGAGTGCCGCTGCTCCGGAACCAACAGCAAGTGCTGCCACGCCACCCTCGAGTGCTGCAATTCTTCTCTCAAATACATCCTCTGTAGGGTTTGTCAGTCTGCCGTAGATATTTCCTGCATCTCTGAGTCCGAATCTGTCTGCCGCATGCTCACTGTTATGGAACACATATGATGAAGTAAGGTAGATTGGAACTGCTCTCGCATCTGTAACCGGATCAGGTGTTTCCTGTCCTACATGTAACTGTAATGTCTCAAATTTTAAATTTCTGTCTGCATAATGTTTCTTGCTCATATTAATATCCTCCTATTAATGATATGTTAATGTTATTTGTTTTTAATTTTAATTCCGGGATGCTGTTCCCTTGAACTAATCATATCATATCATCTTTCTAGGAAAAGTGTTAATACTTATAACTAAGAGCTTGCTATAAATATATTTTATAAGCAATTGTTTTCCAAAACATCAGAAAGTTCTCTCGTAGCTGCACCAACGTCCATGTTATTTACAGCATAGTCACATATCTGGCGATTGCGTTTCTCTGCATCTATGGACAGAATACGCAGTGTCTTTTCTTCTATTGAGTAATCCTGCTCTATGATATCCCGGATTAAAAGCTCCTTATCACGTGCCACATACACTATAACAGTAGGAAAATGACGCTTCATGGCAATGGCGCCGCACATGTCAAGCGGCATCACGACAAAGTGTCCCTTTGCAAGCACCGCCTCTATATCCTCCATTTTGGTGCCATACTGTATTCCTGCGTATCTTGTCTTTTCAAAGAAATCCTGTGCATTGAACTCCTCCTCCGTCAGGTACCTGTGCTTATCTCCGGGCTTGGTACAGTAGGTTTTCGGATTCTCAAACTGCTCCATGGCGCACAGGCTGTCTGAGAGTGCTGTCTTTCCCGAGCCTGATGGTCCGACAAGCGCCACAACTGACGGATTCTTTATATTTTTATTTCTATATAATGACGCATTTATTATCTGCTCCACGAGATATACAAACTCTGTGATATTATTAACAGATAAAAGTCCTGTCATTTTTGAATTCCACGGCTTTCGCATGAGCACAGGATATGTGGCCGGTGTCTCAAGCACATTGTGTATGGCATCATCTAAAATAATATCAAACTGCACAAGATTTTTTGCATTGCCAAGTATGATATTTTCTGTCGGGAAATCAGGAAATGCCTCCATTATCTGGCTCGCCCTCACTCCCATGAAGCCCGGTGCCACCGCAGTGATAAAATAGACCTCTCCGATATCCATGAGCTTTCTTATCATCCGCTTTGTCTCTTCCGTAGGCTTCTGCCTCTCGTAAGTGTATTATCCCGGTAAAATTCCTTTATGACAGAGGCTCTGCCGGTATTCTCCCAGGAATCTATATCCTCCAGTTCAAGCGGTGGGGTGATATTATATTTTTTGTTTGCCATATCTATGGCTATACTGTTGAATGGGGCTGTCACATCATCCCAGTCAAGTCCTATTTTAGGTCTTATCATGCTTATCCCTTTCTGTTTCGTAACTATTTATAACAAAAAGACCTGCAACAACTGCAAGTCTTAACAAGTAGCGAGGGAGAGACTCGAACTCTCAACCTCCCGGGTATGAACCGGACGCTCTAGCCAGTTGAGCCACCTCGCCATATTTGATTGATACCTTTAAAGGATGGGACCTACAGGGCTCGAACCTGTGACCCTCTGCTTGTAAGGCAGATGGCTCTCCCAGCTGAGCTAAGATCCCGTGTCACTTCTGTTGAAGTAAAGTAGCGAGGGAGAGACTCGAACTCTCAACCTCCCGGGTA
>ENA-OQCP01000198-OQCP01000198.1-human-gut-metagenome-genome-assembly--contig:-NODE-198-length-26062-cov-2.889377_pt1 | contig 26062 bp, 37 predicted proteins | sample MGYA00242760_ERZ504583 | MGnify/ENA primary metagenome ERZ504583 (study PRJEB26092, sample SAMD00036308) | human gut metagenome | host: Homo sapiens | study: EMG produced TPA metagenomics assembly of...
TAAAATTTTGTCAAGCAATTCATTTATTTTTTCTTTTGTGGCAAGTCCGTCAAGAAATGCTGTTGCATTTCCGCACACACTGCCTAATTTCAGCGCATATGGGTAGCTTTTTGTTTTTTCATATCCTGCCACAAGCCTGCTACCATTGAGTCTCCCGAACCGACTGTGTTAATTACCTTTTCTTTGAGGACTCCTGCTTTGTGTCTTTTTCCAAATTCGTCAATGAGCATTGCTCCGTCACCGCCGAGTGAAATCAGAACATTTTTTGCACCGAGTTTCTGCAACTCTTTTGCATACTTTTCAATATCATCCTCGGTGTTGATTTCAACTCCGAACATTTCGGAAAGTTCCTGTCTGTTCGGCTTGATGAGGAACGGCTTGTACTTGAGTGCGTTGAGTAAAAGTTTTTTTGTTGCGTCAACTACAATTCGTACATCCTTGCCCTTGATTCTTTCAAGGATTCTTTCATAAACATCATCAGGCATCGTATTCGGAATGTTTCCTGCAATTACGATTGTGTCGCCGTCGGATATTCTGTCAATTTTTGAAAACAGCCTTTCAAGTTCGCCTTCACTTATGTGAGGTCCCTGACAATTGATTTCTGTTTCAACGCCGGCTTTGATTTTTATGTTGATTCTTGAAATTCCACTTTCAAGCTTAATAAAGTCGGTGATAATTCTGTCGTTGCGAATACCCTTTTCAATGGCGTCACCCGTAAAGCTGCAACAAATCCGAATGCCGTACTTTCAAGGTCAAGCTCTGCAAGTACGCATGAAACATTGATTCCCTTACCTCCGTAGTAATATTCTTCGGCGGTTGTTCGGTTTGTTATTCCCGGAACAAGTGAATCAAGTCTGACAATGTAGTCAATTGACGGATTAAGCGTTACGGTGTAAATCATTTTTTACCTCCTTTATCACCGTTGCCTGCGAAAAGTCCGGCGTAGGCAGTTTGTCGGTGATTATACAACATTTTCGCAGAGGGGCAAATGTTACGGAATACACCCTGCGAAATTTTGAATGGTCTGCAAGAACAAATGCCATATAAGATTTGTTGATTGCCGTTTCCTTTATAAGACCTTCTTCAATGTCGGGGGTTGTGAATCCCGAACCGATGTCAATTCCGTTTGCTCCCATAAAAGCTTTTGTAAAGTTAAAGCAGTTTATGCTTTTTATTGCTTCGGCACCAACAACAGCCTCGGTAAGCGGTTTTATTTTTCCGCCTACTATATATGTCTGCATACCTTGTGGATAAGCATTCTGGCGTGTGTTATGCCGTTTGTAACATATGTTGCGTTTGTATTTGTAATGTGGTCAACAAGCTTTAATGTTGTTGTTCCTGCGTCAATATAAACAAAGTCAGAGTCATTGATAAGCTTTGCACAGTATTCTGCAACCGCATCTTTTTCATCGCTCATAACGGTTTCACGATTGCTTACCGCATCTTCAAAAACACCCTCGTTTCTGGTGATTGAAGTTGCACCGCCGAAAACCTTTGTGAGCTTTCCCATTTCATCAAGAGCGGAAAGGTCTCTTCTTATTGTTGACTCGGATGAGTCAAGCAACTTTGTTAGTTCCGACACCGTGACCGAATTTTTTTCTTCGAGCAAATCAAGTATTGCACGATATCTGTCCTGTGTAAGCATTATCCTCACCTCTTGACTATCTTGAATATCTTGGCTACATTATAACACCCTTTTTTTAAAAGTCAAGCAAAATCGGTCAAAAAAATTCAAAAAAATTTAAAGACAGCAAAATTAGCTAACAAAAAAAGTGTCGAGCGTTATTTAAAAACAGTATAAATTTACCATTTTTGCAATTAAAATTGGTATTTTTGATTATTCTCATTCAAAATCAGTCAAATTAATTATTTTGACTATAATTCTTTTAGCGTGTTGACTGCAAGGTGTTTTTATACTACAATATTAATCGTTGTGTACAAAAAAAGCCTGCAAGTTTTTTGCAGGCTCAAAACGGCGAAATCACGCATTTATATTTTTTGTTTTTTATGTTTTTTTATACATATATGTCATATGTCATTCTGACAAATCTTCAATGACTGTGATTTTTCGTTTTTCGGAGATTATAATATTTTCCTCATTCATCTTTTTTATTTCACGCATCATTGCACTTCGGTCAACAGAAAGGTAATCTGCAAGGTCGGAAAGAGGGAGAGGAAGATAAAAGGTGTTTTTTCCTTTTTCGGTTTTAATGTATTCAAAAAAAGTCAAAAGCTTGCTCCTCAGCGTCTGCTGACAGAGAATGTCTGTGTGAGCAAGACTTTTTTTTATGAGATTTTTTGATGTATGCACTTATAATCCGCTGGTGTTTACTGCAATGCTTTTCACAACAGGCTGTAAATTTTGAGTATTTCACGAAATCAATTTTGCAGTTTGTTTGGCACTCAGATAAAAAAATTCTGTTGTCTGATTCGGGGACAATGCAGGTGACGATTATGTCGCCCTTTTCATAAAAAGAAATAATTCTCCGCTGATTTTCGGCATTGTCGGTTGTCAGATAAACAGTTCCTTCTTTTATGATGCAAATTGTGTCATTTTCGGGTGAATATGTAGTTATGATTTCACCCTTTTATACTCTCTTTCAATAGGTTTAAAACACTCGTTTATCCCGATGAAATCTGATTTTTTAAGCCTTGCACCGCCTATTTCTTCTATCATTTGCAACACTCCATAATGTGTGGCGTTTTTTGTCTTGCCACAAGATATAGTATAGTATATCACATAATTGTTGCCTGTGCAACAGTATTTATATTGCAATTATTGTATAATTGGTCTTACATCGCAAGGAAGGTTTGGTTCCTTGCAATTTTATTGCACAACGCATTTTTTAAACGGCATTATTGAAAAATTTATTTTTTATTCGGATTAACAGATATAGGATATTTTTACCAAGGAAGTACCGCAAAATAATAAAAAGGGGAAGGATTATGAGAATTATTAAGCGTAACGGCTCAGAAGAAGATTTCAACATTGAAAAAATTATTAATGCCGTTAAAAAAGCAAACGGTTCGGGGGAACACAAGTTCCTTACAGACGAACAGATTGAGGATGTTGCCGACTATGTTGAATATAAGTGCAACAAAATCAGGAGAGCAGTGTCCGTTGAAGAAATTCAGGATATGGTTGAGGATCAGCTCATGGCAAAGGGTGCGTTTGAGCTCGCAAGAAGATATGTGCGTTACCGCTACAATCGTTCGCTTGTTCGTAAGGCAAATACTACCGATAACAGGATTCTTTCGCTTATTGAGTGCAACAACGAAGAAGTAAAGCAGGAAAATTCAAATAAGAACCCTACCGTCAACAGCGTTCAGCGTGACTATATGGCAGGTGAGGTCAGCCGTGACCTTACAAGAAGAATGCTTTTGCCGGCTGATATCGTTGAGGCTGATAAGGAAGGTATTATCCACTTTCACGATTCGGACTATTTTGCACAGCATATGCACAACTGCGATCTTGTAAACCTTGAGGATATGTTGCAGAACGGTACCGTTATCAGCGATACGCTTATTGAAAGACCGCACAGCTTTTCAACGGCGTGTAACATTGCAACTCAGATTATTGCACAGGTTGCAAGTAACCAGTACGGTGGTCAGAGCATAAGCCTTGCTCATCTTGCACCGTTTGTTCAGGTTTCCCGTGAGAAAATCCGCAGAGAAACTCTTGCGGAAATCGAAGAACTCGGTGTTCATCCTACAGAAGAGAAAATCAACGATATCGTTGAGCAAAGACTTCGCAAAGAAGTAAACCGTGGTGTTCAGACCATTCAGTATCAGGTTGTTACTTTGCTCACAACAAACGGTCAGGCTCCGTTTGTAACCGTGTTTATGTATCTTAACGAGCTAAAAACGAGCAGGAAAAGCACGACCTCGCCATGATTATCGAAGAAACACTCAAACAGCGTCACAAGGGCGTAAAAAATGAAAAGGGTGTATGGATTACACCTGCGTTTCCAAAGCTTATTTATGTGCTTGAGGAGGATAACATAACAGAGGACAGCAAGTATTGGTATCTTACGGAGCTTGCCGCAAAATGTACCGCAAAGAGAATGGTTCCCGACTATATCTCGGAGAAGGTTATGCTCCAAAGCAAAATTGATAAAAACGGTGAGGGACATTGCTTTACCTGTATGGGTTGCAGAAGCTTCCTTACTCCTTATGTTGACGAAAACGGCAAGCCGAAATATTACGGCAGATTCAATCAGGGTGTTGTGACTGTAAATCTTATTGATATCGGACTCAGCGCAGGCAAGGATCTTGATAAATTCTGGAAGATTTTTGACGAGAGAATGGAACTTTGCCACAGAGCATTGCAGTGCCGTCACGAGCGTCTTACAGGCACTCTTTCGGATGCCGCTCCTATTTTGTGGCAGTACGGTGCTTTGGCAAGACTTAAAAAGGGTGAGAAGATTGACAAGCTTCTCCACGGCGGTTATTCAACGCTTTCACTCGGTTATGCAGGTCTTTGGGAGTGCGTTTACAGCCTTATCGGCAAAAAGCTCACAGAAAAAGAGGGCAAAGAACTCGGCCTTGAAATTATGCAGAAGCTGAACGACTATTGTGCAAAGTGGAAAAAAGAGGAAAATATCGATTACAGCATCTACGGCACTCCTCTTGAAAGCACAACATATAAGTTTGCAAAGTGTCTTCAAAAGCGTTTCGGCATTATCAAGGGCGTAACAGATAAAAACTACATCACTAACAGCTATCATGTTCATGTTACCGAGAATATTGACGCATTCAGCAAGCTGAAGCTTGAATCCGAATTTCAGGCTTTGTCGCCGGGCGGTGCAATCAGCTATGTTGAAGTTCCGAATATGCAGGATAACATTCCCGCTGTTTTACAGGTTATCAAGTTCATTTACGATAACATTATGTATGCAGAGCTTAACACAAAGAGCGACTACTGTCAGGTTTGCGGTTATGACGGAGAAATCAAGATCGTTCATGATGACGGCAAGCTTGTGTGGGAGTGTCCTAACTGCGGCAACCGTGATCAGGATAAGATGAATGTTGCAAGAAGAACCTGCGGATATATCGGAACTCAGTTCTGGAATCAGGGCAGAACTCAGGAAATTGAGGAAAGGGTGCTTCACCTTTGATGAATTACGGAGAAATTAAACTCTGCGATATTGCAAACGGTGAGGGAGTAAGAGTATCGCTCTTTGTATCCGGCTGTACGCATCATTGCAAAAACTGCTTTAATCCGCAGACATGGAGTTTTGATTACGGCGAACCTTTTACAAAAGAGGTTGAGGATAAAATTCTCAAAGAGCTTGAACCGTCATATATTGACGGCTTGTCATTGCTCGGCGGAGAACCCTTTGAACCTTCAAATCAAAGAGCCTTAGTGCCGTTTTTAAAGCGTGTCAGAGAAAAATATTCCGAAAAAACAATTTGGTGTTATTCGGGCTATTTGTTTGACAAGGAGCTTCTTTCCGACAGCAGAGCAAGGTGTGAATGTACGGATGAAATGCTTTCAATGATTGATGTGCTTGTTGACGGTGAATTTGTTGAGGCTCTTCACGATATAAGCCTTGCGTTCAGAGGCTCGTCCAATCAGCGCATTATAGATGTAAAAGCGTCACTCAAAGAAAATAAAATAATTCCCCACAAGCTTATGAAAAGGGAGTGTAATAAAAAGCGACAGCCGTAAAACTGTCGCTTTTTGTAATATTATTGAATTAATGCGTGGAATGTTGTTGATTTTGTAAGGCAAATAGTGTAAAATGATAGCATACTATTTATAGAATATTATGCAAGGAGCGATTATATATGGTATGTAAAAATTGCAATCACGAAATTGACAACGGAGCAATGTTCTGTACTTACTGCGGAACACCTGTTGAGCAGACTCCAGAGCCTGAAACACAGCCTGTTGAAAATGCTTCAACCGAAGATGCTGCGCAGAACCTTACGAGAATGTGCAGACTGCACAGCCTGAGGTTGATAACGCACAGCCGACTGCCGACAGTCAGCCACAGCAGAATCCGTATTCTCAGCAGTACGGTCAGCCAAATCAAACTTATTATCAGCAACCGCAGCCTAACAAAACTTCATACGGTCAGCAGTTTACAAACTCACCGAACAATGATTACGGCGCAAATCAAAGCAAGTACGGCAATCAATATCAGAGCTACAACAACGGCTATAATCAGCAGTACAACACGCAGTATCAGCAGACATACAACTCACAGCCTGTACCGCCCGTTGCACCGCCATACGGTACTCCGGATACTCAGCCTGTAAGCATAGGCGGTTGGATCGGCGTTATGCTTTTAACCTGTCTGCCGCTTGTAAACCTCATTATGCTCTTTGTCTGGGCATTCAGCTCATCAACAAAGAAGTCACTCAAAAACTACGCAAGAGCCGCTCTTATCCTGGCTCTTATCGGAGTTGTGCTTGTGGTAGTTATTTCAATTATACTTGCAGTCTGCGGTATCAGTATCTTCAACGAATTTTCCAATTCAGGATATTACTATCATTAAGCATTTTTCGTTCGTGAAGAAAGTATGATATAACAAAAACATATCATGCCAGAACGGAAATTTTTTAAAATTGAAAGTTGAAAATGGAAAATTGAAAATTGTGGTCGGGAATAAAGTTTTGTTAAGTGCAAATCTTATTGTTCCCGACCATATTTATCATTATTTGCAGTAACGGCGAACACGGTTCGCCGCTACGAAAAAATCCCTGTCCATAACGGACAGGGATTTTTGCATTAACCGAAATTAATTATTAATCAAAGAATTTGCTGTGGATAGCGCTTACGGCCTTGTCAGCGTCTGCTGAATCAATAAGAACCGAAACCTTGATTTCGCTTGTGCTGATCATCTGGATGTTTACCTGAGCATCATAAAGAGCCTCAAACATCTTTGTAGCAACGCCTGCGTGGCTTTCCATACCTGCGCCGACGATTGAAATCTTAGCTACCTTATCGTCATAGAGAATTTCCTCTGCACCGAGGTTCTCTGTGTATTCCTTCATAAGAGCAACAGCCTCTTCGCCTCTGTTCTTGGCAACTGTAAAGCTGATGTCCTTCTTGCCGTCATGACCGATTGACTGAAGAATAATGTCAACATTGATATCTTTAGCAGAAAGCTTTGAGAACATCTTAAAAGCAAGACCGGGGATATTCGGAACACCCATAACAGAAATTCTTGCAACATCTGTATCTTTAGCAACACCGCTGATTAACATTTTTTCCATTTTAGTTTTCTCCTTTACAATTGTACCCGAAGCCTTTGTCATACTTGAAAGCACTTCAAGCTCGATATTATATTTTTTAGCCATTTCAACCGAACGGTTGTTAAGAACCTGAGCACCGAGTGTAGCAAGCTCAAGCATTTCGTCATAAGAGATTTCCTGAAGCTTCTTAGCGTTCTTAACCTTTCTCGGATCAGCTGTGTAAACACCCTCAACATCGGTGAAAATCTGACAGAGATCAGCGTGCATTGCAGCCGCAATAGCTACGGCACTTGTGTCTGAGCCGCCTCTGCCGAGTGTTGTAATATCGCCGTATTTTGAAATGCCCTGGAAGCCTGCAACGATTACAATGTTCTTCTTGTCAAGCTCTTTCTTAATTCTGTCAGGCTCAACTTTTCTGATTCTTGCGCTTGTGTGAGCAGAAGTGGTATTGAAACCTGCCTGCCAGCCAAGAAGAGAAACAGCGTGGTAACCGAGCTTTTCAATTGCCATTGCAAGAAGTGAAATAGAAATCTGCTCGCCTGCGGCAAGAAGCATATCCTTTTCTCTTTTTGAAGCCTTTGGATTGATTTCGTTTGCCTTTTCAATGAGATCGTCTGTTGTGTCGCCCTGAGCGGATACAACAACTACAACATCATTGCCCTTTGCGTAAGTGTCTGTTACGATTGATGCAACATTCATTACTCTTTCGGCATTGGCAACAGAGCTGCCGCCAAATTTCTGAACTATCAAACTCATGTACTTAATACTCCCTCTGTAAAATTATAAATCAGCCACACGGATACTTGAAAGTACCGAAACACCGTCAGCCTCAAGCTGAGCAATCTTATCGGCAAATTCGTTGTACGGCATAGCCTTGACAACAAATGCTTTTTCGTCGGCAGGTGCGTCAGCCTTATTGATTACTGTTACCTCACCGAATAATTTTTCTGCCTTTTCTGCAACATTACTGCCGTTTGCACGAACATACATGGCACGGCTTGACTCCTCCCAAGGAAGAATGTTTTTGCCGTTTCCGTCTGCCCAGTAAAGGAACTTTCTTGTCTTGAGGTGCTTACAGCAGTCGATTACATCGGCTACAACTGCGCTTGCTGTAGGAAGCTTTCCGGCACCCTTGCCGTAGAATACTACATCGCCTGTGCAGTCGCCTCTTACCATAATGCCGTTGAATTCATAGTCAATGTTAGCAAGCTGGCTCTTGTTCGGAACGAGCATAGGAGCAACAATAATGTCAATCTTGCCGTCGCAAGACGCTTAACACTGCCGATAAGTTTAATTACGCAATGGAAAGCCTCAGCGTATCTTACATCTTCAAGTGTGATTTTTGTAATGCCCTCTGTATGTACAGAGTCGGGATAAACATGCTTTCCGTATGCAAGAGATGCAAGAATACAAATCTTGCGGCAAGCATCGTGACCTTCAATATCAGCGGCAGGATTTCTCTCGGCAAAGCCAAGCTCCTGAGCAAGCTTGAGCGCATCGTCAAACTGCATACCGTCTTCAATCATCTTTGTAAGGATAAAGTTTGTTGTACCGTTAAGAATACCGGCAATCTCGTCAACATTGTTTGCAACAAGACACTGGCTCATCGGCGGATAATCGGAATACCGCCGCCTACCGACGCTTCAAAGAGGAAGTTTGTGTTTGTTTCCTTTGAAATTTCAAGGAGTTCTGCACCGTGAGCGGCAACAAGCTCCTTGTTTGAAGTAACAACACTCTTACCTGCTTTAAGACATCTCTTTACAAAGTCATAAGCAGGATTAAGACCGCCCATAACTTCAACAACAACTCTTATTTCGAGGTCGTTGATGATATCTTCAAAGTTTTTTGTGAATCTGTCTGCAAGCGGGCTGTCGGGAAATTCACGAAGGTCAAGAATCTTCTTGACATAAACCTCTTCACCGATGCTTGCATAAAGCTTCTGTTTGTGTGTTGTAAAGATTTCGGCAACGCCCGAACCTACAACACCGTGACCCATAATTGCTATTGAAACCATATCTAAAAACCTTTCCTTTCGAGTTTTTGGTTTTAACCTGTTATTTTATTCTGCGGCAGGGGGAGCTTCCTCACCGCCGCCTGACGATTCACCGCCTCCGGAGCTTTCGCCTCCCCCTGAGGATTCCCCTCCGCCTGAAGGTTCTCCGCCTGAATTATCTCCTCCGCCTGAAGGTTCTCCGCCTGAATTATCTCCTCCGCCGGAGGTGTCGCCGCCTGAATTATCTCCTCCGCTGTTGCTTGTGTCGCCGCCGTAATTGTTGCCGCTGTTGTCACCGCCGTAATTGGGATTGTAGTAGCTTGAGGAGTTGGAGACATCTGAGCCGTATTCATAGTTACCGCTGTAATATGCACCTCCCGAACTCGGCATATTGTCCTCGGTGTAGTAGCCACATACCGTCCCGAAATATTATCTGTTGAAACAATAAGTCCCGTTGTAGGATTATATGCTGCCTCAATCAGGTTATCGGATATTTTATATTCCTTGTTTTCTTTGCCTTTAAGGTACTTGCCCATAACATTTGCAAAGAATTTTGTTGCCGTTGTTCTTCCGCTGTATGAAATGGTTTTAGGTTTGTCAAAACCGCACCATGTAGCCATTACGGCATATGGCGAACATCCGCAGAACCATGAATCCTTATCGTCATCGGTTGTACCTGTTTTGCCGATAATGTCCCAGCCTGAAATCTGAGCGTAATGTGCGTTTGTGTGAGCACTGTTTGTAACATTGTAGTGAAGCAGTCTGTTCATAATTCCTGCTGTTTCGGCTGAATAAGCCTGTTTCGGAACTGCGTCACGGTTATCAATGATTATGTTGTCCTCTGAGTCGGTTACATAGTAGTATGTGTACGGTTCGTAGTAAAGACCGCCGTTGCCGAGATATGTGTAAGCAGCCGCCATTTCTCTTACTGTAACACCGCCGTTCATACCGCCGATTGAAAGAGCACCCGTATTCTGTGAATCCTGTTCCGTAAGATTCTTGAATCCCATTTTTGTAACAACCTGCTGATATGCAACGCTCGGACCGCCGATAAGCTCCATGGTCTGAGCGGCTGTTGCGTTTGATGACCACTCGATTGCATCGGGAAGACTCATATTGCCGTTGTAGTAGCCGTATGCGTTGTTAGGACCCGAAACAAGCTGACCGCTTTCATTTGTACGATAGTTGTCAAGCGGTTCATCAAGAACCATTGATGAGAAATAAAGCTTCTTTGATTCGATTGCATAAGGGTAAACAACAACAGGCTTGATTGAAGAACCCGGCTGAAGTACGGAGTTGTAGGATCTGTCCCAGCCGAGAGCGCCCTCTTTCTTTGTTGAAGAACCGACTGTTGCAATTACTCTGCCGTCATATCCCATAATTGTTGACGCAATCTGAAGGTCGGAATCATTTGATTTATCAATATTAAGTGCCGCATTTTCAAGGTAGGTCTGAGCTTTTTCATCCATTGCACAGTAGATTTTAAGTCCCTCTGTGTAAAGCTTTGAAGATGCCGCAGATTCGCTTATGTTGTAATATTCTGCAATGTCCTTTTGAAGATCACGAAAGACCTGATCAATATACCAGTTCTGAACATCTGCCTCGCCATCGTCGTCATCGTCATCGGATGCCTGCCAGCCGACAAATGTCATTGTGGCACTTTCTTTCATAGCCGCATCAAATTCGTCTTTGGAAATTTTTTTCTGATCATACATTTCATTGAGAACGATTTCACGGCGTTCCTTGTTGTTTTCGGGGAAAACAAGCGGATTCCATCTTGACGGGTTTTGTGTAATTCCCGCAATTGCCGCACATTCTGCAATTGAACAGTCCTTTATGCTCTTGCCAAAGTAAAGCTGAGCCGCCGATTCAACGCCCTGACAGTTATTGCCGAAGTTTACAACATTGAGGTACGCTTCAAGAATCTGATCCTTTGTATATTCCTGTTCAAGCTTTAGTGCCTTTGTGATTTCACGAAGCTTTCTTGTAATTGAAACCTCGTTATCATCTGTAATATTCTTAATGAGCTGTTGGGTGATTGTTGAACCGCCGTATGAGTCCGAACCGGTTGCAAGATTTGCAACGGCGGAAAGAGTTCTGCCCCAGTCAACACCGTTGTGGTCAAAGAAACGCTTGTCCTCAATTGCGACTACCGCATCTTTCATTGCCTGAGGAATATCCTGATTGTCAACCCAGATTCTGTTCTCGGTATCGTACAGTTTCTGATACTCCTTAAATTCCTTTGTATCCTCATTCTGAATATATATTCGGCTTGTCTGGTTCATAGACTTTGCCTTGAGGTCGATGCCCGTAGGCTCGGACGCAATGGTAAAAATGTAGACAGCAAGTGAAATGCCCGTAATAAGCAGAGCAACCAGGCATACCGAACAAACGGTAATCAGGAACTTGCCAAAACCCCTGAAAAATCTTTTTACACCTCCGTCAGCTTTTTCGGATAATTCATTTTGCTGAATATCCTTCTTATACTGACTGATGTCAGTTTCACGCTTGTTTCGCATATTATCTCCTTTATCAATTCACAATTTACGGTTAAACGAACAACCGTTGGTTTGTAATTTGTCTGAGTGATTTGCACAAACGCAGTGCGTCGGCTGTAATACATAAATTATATAATAACATATATGTTCAAAATTACAAGCAGAAATACTCATTTGATTATTATATCACCTGAAAAGAAAAAAATAAATATATTAATGCAAATTTCTCTTAAAAAATATGCAGAATTAAGGCGGCCTTTTGGTTGGAATTTTATAAAAATGATGAATATAACCATTGGTTCGGGAAAAAATAAAAGTAAAAACTGACGGAAAGAGTGCTGTAATATGAAAAAAAATAGTTGGATTAACAGGTGTGATTCTGATTGCGTGTATGATGATAAGCTCGCTTTTTGCTCCCGTGAATTCTGCGGAAAACACCTCTGCAACAGGCAATTATTCGTCGTCGCAGAATAACGGTACAACGGAAGGCGACTACATCATAAAAGCTGAAAAAGGGTATATTGTAGTGTACAAAAAAGGCGAGGACAAAGCGTATCTGACAACCGACTGCAGAGTATCAAATCTTCCGAAAGGCGACGCACTTTACCTTGAAAAAGGAATTGAAATAAAGGGGAAAGAAAACCTTATGAGGGCTCTTGAGGACTATTGCAGTTAAAGGCTTAATGGTAAGATAATTCTTCATATATATTGACTTTTCTGTGCTTTTATATTGACTTTTCTGCGCTTTTGGAGTAAAATCAGACTGATATGCCATAAAGTATGGTATCAGGTGCAGAATTTGCCGTAAATTTTTCAAAATAATGAAATCTTGCAAATTTTCTGTTTCTGAAAATCAAGTAAAAATGCAGAAAAGGAGATATTACATATGATTTCTACTGTCATTGACCAGTCGCTCGGTCTTGAGTTCCCTATTTTTCAGGGAGGCATGGCTTGGGTGCTGATGCATCGCTTGCCGCAGGTGTTTCAAACGCAGGCGGTCTCGGCATTATTGCAGCTATGAATTCCAACGGCGAACAGCTCCGTGAGGAAATCAGAAAGTGCAAAACAATGACCGATAAAATTTTCGGCGTAAACATCATGCTTATGAGTCCGTTTGCAGAGGAAGTAAGCGATGTTGTAGTTGAAGAGGGCATCAAGGTCATCACAACAGGTGCAGGCAACCCCGGCAAGTACATGGCAAAGTGGCTTGAGGCAGGCATCAAGGTTATTCCTGTTGTTCCGAGCGTTGCGCTTGCAAGGAAAATGGAAAAAGACGGTGCTTTTGCCGTTATCGCAGAGGGCGGCGAGTCAGGCGGTCATGTCGGTGATCTCACAACAATGGCTCTTGTTCCTCAGGTTGTTGATGCAGTAAATATACCTGTAATTGCCGCAGGCGGTATTGCAGACGGCAGACAGATTGCCGCAGCATTTATGCTCGGCGCTCAGGCGTTCAGGTCGGCACAAGATTCCTCGTTGCAAAGGAATGTACTATCTCTCAGGAATATAAGAACAAAATTCTCAAAGCAAGAGATATTGACACGGTTGTAACAGGTAAAAGACTCGGTCATCCTGTTCGTTCAATCCGTAACTCGTTTACCCGTGAATATACAAAGGCTGAGTACGATTCGGCTAATGTTTCCGATGAGGAGCTTGAAAATATGGGACTCGGCAGACTCAGAAGAGCCGTGAGAGAGGGCGATGTTTCTCAGGGTACCGTTCTTGCAGGACAGGTTGCAAGTATGGTTAAAAAGGAACAGCCGGCAAGAGAAATGATTGAAGAGATGTTCTCACAGGCAGAAGAAGTATTGAACGGAGCAACAAAATGGGTAAAATAGCATTTATTTTTTCAGGTCAGGGCGCACAGTACAGCGGTATGGGCAAGGACCTTTACGATAATTCGCCTGCCGCAAAGGCTGTTTACGAAATGGCTGATTCTATAAGAGAAAACACTTCAAAGCAGTGCTTTGAGGGTACAATGGAGGAGCTTTCAAAGACAGTAAATACACAGCCGTGTATTTTTACTGCCGACCTTGCGGCCGCAAGAGCTCTTGTTGAAAAGGGTATCACTCCCGACTGCGTAGCAGGCTTTTCACTCGGTGAGATTTCTGCACTTGCTTTTTCGGGAATCCTTTCCGATGAAGAGGCTTTCAGACTCGTTTGCAAAAGAGGCGAGCTTATGGACAAAGCCGCAACGGAAAATCCCGGTGCAATGGCTGCCGTATTAAAGCTTACTCCCGAAAAGGTTGAAGAAATCTGCTCAAGGTTTGACAAAACATATCCCGTAAACTACAACTCACCGGCTCAGACTGTTGTTGCAACAACAAGTGAAAATGCCGACGCTTTCTGCGAGGCAGTTAAAGCAGAGGGCGGAAGGGCAAAACTTCTTGCAGTAAGCGGTGCGTTCCATTCTCCCTTTATGCTGATGCCGCAGAGGGACTCGGAAAGTATATGGAAAATGTTGACTTTGCTCAGCCAAGGGTTCAGATTTATTCCGATTACACGGCTCAGCCGTATTCGGGCGATTTCAAAACGCTTGTCAAGGCACAGGTTGAGAATCCCGTAAAATGGCAGACTATTGTTGAAAATATGATTAATGACGGCGTTGACACCTTTATTGAGGTTGGTGTGGGCAAAACTCTCACAGGTCTTGTAAAGAGAATCAACGGAGATGTAAAGGCATTCAAGGTTGAAACTGCGGCTGATATTGACGCACTTGAACTTTGATACTGTTCGGAGGTATAATATAATGAGATTTGAAAATAAAACAGCCGTAGTAACAGGCGGCTCAAGAGGTATCGGTCTTGCGATCGCAACAAAGCTTGCAAAAGAGGGTGCTAATATCGCAATTCTCTATGTAGGTGACGAAAACGAGGGCATTAAGGCTAAGGAAGAGCTTTCGCAGTACGGCACAAAGGTTGAGCAGTATTTCTGTGATGTTTCAAATTTTGAAGAGTCAAAGAAGGTTGTCGATAAGGTTATCGAGGAGTTCGGCAGTATTGAAATTCTTGTAAACAACGCAGGCATCACAAGAGATAAGCTCGTTTTAAATATGGACGAAAAAGATTTTGACGCTGTAATCAATGTAAACCTCAAGGGTACATTCAACATGATTAAGCATACATACAAGCACTTTATGAAAAAGCGTTACGGCAGAATCTGCAGCACAGCGTCAATTGTCGGTCTTACCGGCAACGCAGGTCAGGCTAACTATTCTGCGTCAAAGGCCGGTATTATCGGTCTTACAAAGTCGGTTGCAAAGGAACTTGCAGGCAGAGGCGTTACGGCTAATGCAGTTGCTCCGGGTTACATTGCAACAGATATGACAAGTGTACTTTCCGATAAGGTAAAGGACGCAATGAAAGCACAGATTCCTGCAAAGCGTATCGGTACTCCCGATGATGTTGCAGATGTAGTAGCTTTCCTCTGCTCTGACGATGCCGCTTATGTAACAGGCGAGGTTATCAGAGTTGACGGCGGACTTGCAATGTAATTGATTTGGAGGATATAATGAGCAGAAGAGTAGTTGTAACAGGTATGGGCGCAATTTCACCGATTGGTAACGATGTGCCTACAATGTGGAAAAATATGGTTGACGGCGTTTGCGGTATCGAAACAATCACAGCTTTCGATACAAGTGACCTCAAGGTTCACATCGCAGGTACAGTCAAGGATTTTGATCCCACACAGTATATTGAGAAAAAAAGAAGTAAGAAAGCTTGATCCATATACACAGTACGCAATCGCAGCGGCACAGCAGGCAGTTGACGACAGCGGTATCATAGGCAAGATTGACGAGAACCGTTTCGGTGTTTATATCGGCGCAGGCATCGGCGGTTTGCAGACCTTTGTTAAGAATACAGTGGGCATGGAAAACGGAGGCTCGAGAAAGGTTTCTCCTTTCTTCATTCCGATGATGATCGGTAATATCGCAACAGGCAATGTTGCAATCCGTTTTAACGCAAAAGGTGCGTCTCTTTCGGTTATGAGTGCCTGTGCAACAGGTACAAATTCAATCGGTGAGGCTTTCCACTGCATTAAGGACGGCTACGCTGACGCTATCATCGCAGGCGGTGCAGAGGCTGTTGTTGCTCCTCTCACAATTGCAGGTTTCCAGAATATGAAAGCTCTTTCAACAAATGATGATCCAAAGCACGCATCCCGTCCGTTTGACAAGAATCGTGACGGCTTCATCATGGGCGAGGGCGCAGGTATGCTCATTCTTGAAGAGTATGAACACGCAGTTGCAAGAGGTGCTAAGATTTATGCAGAGCTTTCAGGCTACGGCAATACTTGTGATGCACACCATATTACAGCTCCCGATCCTAACGGTGCAGGTCTTGCAAGAGCAATTAAGATTGCTTTTGAGGAGGCAAATGTTGCCGATGACGCACAGCTTACATCAATGCTCACGGCACAAGCACACATCTTAACGACCTTACCGAAACAATGGCTATCAAAACTGCTCTCGGTGAAAAGGCTTATGATGCAAATATCAGCTCAACAAAATCAATGACAGGTCATCTTCTCGGCGCAACAGGCGCAATTGAGGCTATCGCTTCTGTTATGGCTCTCAATGACGGTGTTATTCCGCCGACAATCAACCTTGACGAACCCGATGAAGGTCTTGACCTTAACTATACACCTAACAAAGCAGTTAAGCGTGATGTAAATGTTGCCGCTTCAACCAACCTCGGCTTTGGCGGACATGACGCTTGTCTTGTATTTAAAAAATATTAAGCGAGGGAATTACTATGAATAAAATTGAAGAAATCAAGGAATATATTTCCCTTCTTGAAAATTCTTCTTTGAGCGTTCTTGAAATTGAAAAAGAGGACGGTACAAAGATTCATCTTGAAAAAGAACATCCGGCACAGCAGATTTTTAATGCATCTCCAATCGGTGCATATCAGCCGACTGCAACAGATGTTCCCGCTCCCGCACCTGTTCAGCCACAGGCTCCTGCGGCCCAGTCTGCCGTTCCCGAAGAAGATGCCAAGACTGTAAACGCTCCGATTGTCGGCGTATTCTATGCCGCATCGGCACCGGGCAAGGCTCCTTTTGCTCCTGTAGGAAAGAAAGTAAGCAAGGGCTCAACCGTTTGCATTATCGAGGCTATGAAGTGCATGAACGAAATTCAGGCTGAGGACGACTATGAAATCGTTGAAGTTCTTGTTAAGGACGGAGATCTTGTTGAATACGTCAGCCGTTATTCAAGGTTAAATAATCGGAGGACAGTATGAATCAGGAAGAAATTAAAAAGATTTTGCCGCACCGTGACAATATGCTTCTCGTTGAAGAGGCTGAAAGCGTTGACGAAAACACGGCAAAGGCAGATATACAATCAAAGGTGACGAGTTCTTTTTACAGGGACATTTCCCCGGTAACCCCGTTGTTCCTGGTGTTATTCTCTGCGAAATGATGGGACAGGCAAGCTGTTGCCTTCTTGCAGACAAGGTTAAGAACTGCACACCTTACTTTACAAAGATGAACAATGTTAAGTTCAGAAATCCCGTGAAACCGGGCGACACTCTTGAAAGTGTCTGCACACTCACAAAGAGCAGAGGTGCATTCTACTTTATTGACGCAAAGGGTTATGTTGACGGCAAGCTCTGTGTAAGTGCCGAGCTTTCGTTTGCACTTGTTGAAAATAAGTGATTTTAAAGGCTGTCTGTGCCGTTTTGGGTGCAGACAGCCGTAATGCGATAAATAACTGGAAGTGAAAAAATGTTCTCAAAAATTCTGATTGCCAACCGAGGCGAAATTGCAGTAAGAATTATCCGTGCCTGCCGTGAAATGGGCATCAGCACAGTAGCAATTTATTCTGAGGCAGACAAGGACTCCCTGCATGTTCAGCTTGCCGATGAAAGTTACTGCGTAGGCGGTAACCGTGTTGCCGACAGCTACCTCAATATGCCTGCAATTCTCACCGTTGCCGTTGAAAGCGGTGCTCAGGCTATTCATCCCGGCTACGGACTCTTGTCCGAAAATGCCAAGTTTGTTTCGCTCTGTGAACAGTGCAACATCAACTTTATCGGTCCTTCATCCGAAATGATAAAGCTTTTGGGCGACAAGGACAACGCAAGAAAGACTATGCGTGCCGCAGGTGTTCCCGTAACCCCCGGCTGCGATATTGTTGAAAGCGTTGAACAGGCAAAAGAGGAAGCTGAAAAAATCGGTTTTCCGCTTCTCATCAAGGCTCGTTCGGGCGGCGGCGGAAAGGGTATTCGCCGTGTCGATTCAATAGAGCAGTTTGAAGAGGCATTTTTGTCAGCTTCAAGCGAGGCGCAGTCGCATTCGGTGACGGTGCCTGCTACATAGAAAAATTCATTCACCCTGTAAAACACATTGAAATGCAGCTCTTGTGTGATAAATACGGCAATATCGTTTGTCTTGGCGAGCGTGAATGCTCTGTTCAGAGAAAGAACCAGAAGATGATTGAAGAAAGTCCAAGCCCCGCTCTTGACGAGAAAACCCGTAAAGAGATGATGATTGCGGCTGTTAAGGCGGCAAAGGCAGTCAACTATGTCAATGCAGGCACAGTTGAATTTTTGCTTGATATGGACAACAACTTCTACTTTATGGAAATGAACACCCGTCTGCAGGTTGAACACGGTGTTACGGAAATGGTAACAGGTCTTGACATTGTTCAGTGGCAGATAAGAATTGCCGCAGGTGCAAAGCTTTCCCGCACTCAGGACAGCATCTTCACACACGGCAATGTAATTGAATGCCGAATCAATGCCGAAAATCCGGAAAAGGGATTCAGACCGAGCTGCGGAAGAATTACAAGACTTCACACCCCGGGCGGTGCATTTGTAAGATTTGATACGGCGATTTATCAGGACTATTTTGTTCCTCCGTACTATGATTCGATGATCGGCAAGCTGATTGTTCAGGCAAGAAGCCGTGCGAGGCAATCAGAAAGATGAAAATGGCTCTTTCCGAGCTTACCATTGACGGAATTGACATTAACCGTGACCTTCTTGCCGAGATTCTCTCGGACGAACAGTTTGTGAGCGGTGAATATACAACAGATTTTATGGCAGAGTTTGAAGAGAAACACGCGACAGGAAGAAGTAAAAGATATGGATTTGTTTGCTTTCAGAAAACCGAAGAATGAGCTTGAGTCCGATGAGGGCGAGAGCAAAAATGTTCCCTTCGTTCCCGACGAAATGTGGATAAAATGCCCCAAATGCAACACTATGCTCCTTACGACGGATATGGAGGAAAATCTTCATGTCTGCACAAAGTGCAACCATCATTTCAGAATGAACGGACGAGACAGAGTTGAAATGCTTGCCGACAAGGATACCTTTGTTGAGTTTGATGCAGACCTTTCAAGCCATAATATTCTTGATTTTCCGGGATATGACGAAAAGCTTGAAAAGGCGAGAAAAACAGGTGCTAAGGAGTCTGTTATCTGCGGAGAATGTAAGATGAACGGCATTGATACCGTTCTCTGCGTTATGGATCCGACCTTTATGATGGGAAGTATGGGCGTAATCACGGGCGAAAAAATCACCCGTGCGTTTGAATATGCAACCGAAAATGCAATGCCGATTGTTGTTTGTACTGCCGCAGGCGGTGCAAGAATGCAGGAGGGCATCCTCTCACTTATGCAAATGGCAAAAACTTCGGGTGCGGTAAAAAGACACAGCGACGCAGGCAATCTCTACATCACCGTGCTTACAGACCCGACAACAGGCGGTGTTACGGCATCGTTTGCAATGGAGGCGACATTATTCTTGCCGAGCCCGATTGTCTTGTTGCCTTTGCAGGTCCGAGAGTAATCGAGCAGACAATCCGTCAAAAGCTCCCCAAGGATTTCCAAACATCGGAATTTGTTCTTCAGAAGGGATTTATCGATTCGGTTGTCAGCAGAAATAATTTGAAATCTACACTTGTAAAACTGCTTAAATTGCACGGTTACAGCGGTGAGGAGGCTTAAAAATGACAGCTTACGAAAAGGTTATGGCGGCGAGAGATGCTAACAAGCTGACCTCGGTTGACTATATTGCCCATATGTTCGGTGACAGCTTCATTGAGCTTCACGGTGACCGCAGATATGCCGACGATAAAGCAGTTGTTGCAGGACTTGCAATGCTCTTTGACACTCCTGTTACTGTAATCGGAATTGAAAAGGGCAGAAATACAAAAGAGCGTGTTGAACGCAACTTCGGTCAGGCTCATCCCGAGGGCTACCGCAAGGCTTTAAGACTTATGAAACAGGCTGAAAAATTCAGACGACCTGTTCTTTGCCTTGTTGATACAAGCGGTGCATACCCCGGAATCGGTGCGGAGGAAAGAGGTCAGGGACAGGCTATTGCCGAAAACCTCATGGAAATGATGACTCTCAAACTCCCGTACTTACCGTTCTTATCGGTGAGGGCGGCAGCGGCGGTGCGCTTGCACTTGCAGTTTCCGATGAAGTATGGATGCTTGAAAATTCCGTTTATTCGGTAATTTCTCCCGAGGGTTGTGCGTCAATTCTCTGGAAAGACAGCTCAAAGGCGGCTGATGCGGCAGAGGCTCTCAGGCTTACCGCACAGGATTTGTTTGACCTCGGTGTAATCGAGAGAATCATCCGTCAGCCAAAGGCAGGCGATCAGGCTATGTTTGAAAGCCTTAAAATGCTCGTCAAAAGAACATTTGAAAAGAATCTTGCCCTTGATGACGAAGAGCTTTTGAATGCACGCTATGAGCGTTTCCGCAAAATCGGCAAACCCTAATAATTTATTTTAAATCTAAACATAAAAACGTAGAAAGACAATTTGCAAAACTGCAATGCCTTTCCTACCGTTTTATTTTTATGAAATTTTAATCACTGATTATATCAGTAAGCCGAACCGTTAAGATATACTTTTACGGAATCAAATTTTTTATTACATGAAGATTCTGCTTTTTCTGTTTGACCTGCTTTTATTTCGTTGTCACTGTCCACAGCATAATCGTTGTCGGCATAAACTAATTCATCACCTTGGAAGAACAAGGCTGTGTATTGAACATATTTTGCAACAAGGTTGCCTGTGTTTGTTACAGAATGGTAGCTTTATCTGTGTCAGTCGATACTTTACAATCAAGATCCTGTGTTACACACTGATAGTCGGTAAGTTCTTTGGGTAAAAGTGTATATTCGTACCTGGCAAACTCTTCATCATCTTTATCATGATTAAACTTTACTGCAACCTCTGTTCCGGGTGCGAAAGCGTTAATTGTTTCAGTTTCGGTATCTATGACATCATCGTCTTTGTCAATTAACTCTAAATGTATAGTGAGTGTACAAGCTTGATTTGAATTGTTTTTCAACACAGCAACAAAGTAATGTGTTGAGACATCATCATATACATATGGCGTGATTTTAATATTTTTCTCTACTTCTTCAGAATCAAAATCAGCTTTATCCGCAACAGCAGATGATTGAACATCCGATGATTTGCTTGTTGTTTGTGAACTGCCGTTAGATGTGTCATTTTCCGAACAACCTGTAAACGCAGTCAAAACAACCATTGCAGAAACAAGCACTACAGAAAAGAATTTTTTCATTTTTTATTCACCTCAAAAATTTATTAGTGAGATTATACCATAAATCAAGTGAGGTGTCAAAAAATGACTAAGTTAGCACATTATTTTACTTTACTGTATTATAAAATATTGATAAAAGGCAATTATTGTGCAATTATGCAATTGAAACTAATAATCCCCGCTGTACATTTCGGGGCGATTCACCCAGTCACTAATGGAATTGTTGCCGAAAATTGACTTGCTGTTGCCCGATACCGCCGCAGTTACATTGATTGCAATGCCTGCAATAATGACCGCACCAATCACACAGGCGGCAACAATTTTCACGATTTTAAAAGCTTTCTTTTTATCAATCGGCTGTTCTGCCGGCGGAATGTAGGGAATGGGTGGCTGATTTATTTCAAGTTCGGGCATTTCATTTTGAATCTGCGGAGCAAAGCACTCCGCCTGTTCAAAGCCTGTCTGCGGCAAAGGCGAGGTGTACTCAGTTTCGGTTGTTTCATTACTTTGTGTATGTAAAGCTTCGGAAATTTTCGTTCCGCACATCTGACAAAACGCAGACTCGGTTTCAAAACCGCAATTAGGACATTTCATAGGTTTGTACCTCGTAATTTTTGATAGTATGACACCATTTTATAACAATATTTACTTAAAGTCAATAAATGTGACAAAATCGCTCGGGATAAAGTTTGATATTATGTAAATAATATCGCAAAATTTTGCAAAATAAGCCTGTATCTGTTGAAAACAAGGATAGTGTAGTGTATAATCTAAGTACAAATTGCGAGCAAAGCAGAGTGTTGCTGCGATTTGAATTTAGTGAATGATTGAATAGAAAATAAAATACACACAGTGAAAGGATGAGTGCTTGAGAGGACTGTATTCGTCAAAGACAAAAATCCGTAATCAGATTTTCACCGAGGTTGCAAGGTTTGCATACGAGGGCGGAGATTATTCAAAATTTGAAAATCTTCCGTATGAAATTATCCCGGGTGAAATTTCAACATACCGTGAAAGTATATTTCTCGAAAGAGCCATTGTCGGCGAAAGACTTCGCCTTGCAATGGGACTTCCGCTTTTGCCCGTTTCAAAACAAGCGCCTATCTCAACAGGTGTTGAAGAAAGTATGATTGACGAAAAGGTTTACGATCCGCCGTTAATCAATATAATAAAATTCGCCTGTCATAAGTGTGCCGAAAAAAGGGTGGTTGTGACAGACGGCTGTCAGGGTTGTCTTGAACACCCGTGTACAGAGGTTTGCCCGAAGGGAGCAATCTCGATTGTACACGGAAAATCGCATATTGACGATGAAAAATGCATCAAATGCGGAAAATGTCAGGGTGCGTGCCCGTACAATGCAATCATAAAGCAGGAGCGTCCGTGTGCCGCCGCATGCGGTATGAAAGCTATCCACAGCGATGAACATGGCAGAGCAGATATTGACTATAACAAGTGCGTTTCATGCGGAATGTGCCTTGTAAGCTGTCCGTTCAGCGCAATTGTTGACAAAAGTCAGATTTTCCAGACTATTATGGCAATCAACAGCGACACACCCGTTTATGCCGCAGTTGCACCTGCAATTGCAGGTCAGTTCAAGGGACTTCCGTCAAATAAAATCAGAAATGCCTTTAAGGCTCTCGGCTTTACAGATGTTGTCGAGGTTGCGGTCGGTGCCGACTTTGCACGGTTGAAGAAGCAAAGGATTTTATGGAAGAGGTTCCCGAAAAACAGCCGTTTATGGCGACTTCCTGTTGCCCGGCATGGAGCGTTATGGCGAAGAAAACTTTCCCCGATATCGCTCCGTACATTTCAATGGCACTCACTCCTATGGTTCTCACGGGCAGACTTACAAAACAGCATTATCCCGATTGCAGAGTTGTGTTTATCGGGCCATGTGCCGCTAAAAAGCTTGAGGCAAGCCGCAGAAGTATCCGAAGTGATATCGACTTTGTGCTGACTTTTGAAGAAGTTGCGGGAATGTTTGCCGCAAAAGAGGTTGATTTTAACGCTGTTGAGGTTGACGAAAAACCGCTTTCATTCTCAAGCGCAGACGGCAGAGGCTTTGCCGTAAGCGGCGGTGTTGCAAAGGCTGTTGTCAATGCAATCCACAAGCTTGATCCCGAAAGAGAGGTCAAGGTTGCCAATGCACAGGGACTTGACGAGTGCGTAAAGCTTTTGCGTATGGCAAAGGCAGGAAAGTATAACGGCTATCTGCTTGAGGGTATGGCTTGCCCCGGCGGTTGTGTTGCAGGCGCCGGAACAATCAACAATCCCGACAAATCTGCAATGGAGGTTCTCAAAAGCAAGAAAGAATCGTGCTTTGAGGGCGCTGTTGACACTCCGTTTATTGACCGTTTGTCAACTCTTGAAAATATGTACAATGAGTTTGACAAGATGAAAGAAATTTAAAAAGTCAGGTGATATTTTGAAAATGGTGATGTTAATTTTACGCATAATCGGCATTGCCGCAGCAGTTGTGTTTCTCGGATTTTTCGTAATCCCTATGACTCACGGAATTATCAACCGGGTAATATAGCAGGAACTATTTTGTGCCTATGGCTCTTGTGCGTGTTAATTCCGCCAGTTCACGGCGCAATAAAGGCATTTTGCTTTAAGCATTTGTTTACTAAAATAGTTTTTCGTGTAGTGAATATCGGCTTTATCGCTTTTGCCGTTTACGGTGCGATTGTCACTTCTGCAATGGTGTGGGCAACCTGTCAGGCTCCGCCCGAAAACTCAACTGCAATTGTCCTCGGTGCTCAGGTTAAGCCGTGGGGACCGTCGGTAATTTTGCGTGGCAGAATTGACGCCGCAAAATCATATCTTGACGATTCTCCGAACGCAAATGCCGTTCTCAGCGGAGGACAGGGAAGCGACGAGATTATGAGTGAGGCACAATGCATGTACAATGTGCTGACGGAGTGAAAATTGATTCTTCAAGACTTTATATGGAGGACAAGTCAACCAACACAACCGAGAATATAAGAAATTCAATGAAAATTATTGAGGACAACAACCTTAATACCGATATTACGATTGTGACGGACGGCTTTCATCAGCTCAGAGCGAGGATAATCTGTTCTCAACTCGGCATAAAAGGAAATGTCGGAGCAGTAAGCTCCGACACAAGGCTTTTGTATGTCCCTACTTATGCTGTTCGTGAGTGGTTCGCTCTTCCGTTTCAGCTTCTGTTTCGGTAGTCACAATCTCGGTGATGTCACCGTTTGTGTCAAAATGAGGCTTTGTCCTGTGACAGTTTGCAAATTCAAGCGGATAAACCTCGTGTTCCGTAACATCAACAATAGGGGAAATCTCCTTTTTGCTGTTTCGTGACGGCAACTCAACAGGATAATTTTCATTCTGCCTGTTGCTCCCGTTATGATCAATGTCGTAAAAACTCAAAATAAAAACCACCTTTCCGTGAGGTGGTTTTATTTTTTGCAGAATTTTAAATTATATGCAGAATACAGAAAAAATCATTTTGTGTTGTTTTTTAATTCTAAAATGTAGTCGGTTGAAACTTTGTACAATTTTGCAAGCGAAATAAGAACCTCTGACGGCACATCACGGTTTCCGTTTTCGTATCTGAAATACTGTGGCTGTTTCATGCCGAGATATTCTGCAACATCTTTCTGCGTCATATCGTGATCCTCACGCAATTCCCTTATCCTTTTATAATAAGGCATTTTATCACCCTTTTTATTTATTTGCTATTGACAGAATAACATTCTTTGCGATGAAATTTTCGTATGATAACTAAACGGTTATAACAGTGGCGAAATTCAGTATTGTTATTGCATTTGTGATACATAAATTAGTGTGATGTGAACCTTATTGTATGTATAGAAGATATTAATGTGATAAAAACACATTGTTGTTATTCGTTATTTGTTAAATTGTTATCTTCATACAATTCTCATATTTGTTTATAATAAAACAATTTATCATCTTTTTGTTTATTTGCTATTGACAGAACAGTTGTCTTTGTGATAGAATATTTTATAAGATAACCGAACGGTTATAAACAACAAAGAGAAGTAAAAGTATATTCTTGTTTTCTCGTTCGATGTTTATATAATGTTGATTATCAAATTCAATTTCGGTGTATTATTGGTTGAAAATGCACTGTTCTAAGGAGAGATTTTGGTATGGCAAAAAAACTTATTAGTATTGCGACATTGTTTGTTCTTATGGCAGTAAGCGTATTCAGCGCTTTTGCGGTTGAGGATGAAACAAAAAATGCTCTTGTTTACGGTGATGTGAACATTGACGGTGATATTACCGTAATCGATGCTACCGATATTCAGAAGTACATTGTCGGTCTTGAAGAATTTACAGCAGACAGTAAGTTAGTTGCAGATGTTGACAGTGACGGTGCTATTTCTGTTATGGACGCGACTTCAATTCAAAAGTATATTATAGGTCTTGATGGTTGCGGAAAAGTCGGTCAGCAATTTGTTACTGAATGATTTTAAATCATAATCACAGTAATAATAATTAAGTCCCGAGGTATTGTGTGTACTTCGGGACTTTATTATGTCTTGAATTATATGTATTATTAATAGGGCTTAACCCCCATAAGGCATGACAATTGGATATAAATAAAAATCAGTCGGGAAGACATTGTTTTGCATTATGCAAACTGTCTTCCCGACATCCATTTTACATTTTCAATTTTTAAATTTCAATTTGTAAACTTCCGCTCGGGAAGTATAAGTTTCGCATTAACAAAACTATCTACACGAACTACGCACTGAGGTACTCGGTTGAATAAAGCACGAGATATACAATGTAACGCTCGGGAAATATAAGTTTCGCATTAATAAAACTATCTACACGAACTACG
>ENA-OQCP01000199-OQCP01000199.1-human-gut-metagenome-genome-assembly--contig:-NODE-199-length-25914-cov-3.513941_pt1 | contig 25914 bp, 32 predicted proteins | sample MGYA00242760_ERZ504583 | MGnify/ENA primary metagenome ERZ504583 (study PRJEB26092, sample SAMD00036308) | human gut metagenome | host: Homo sapiens | study: EMG produced TPA metagenomics assembly of...
TTTTATTATTGCTTCAAAAGGTACATTTCACACGGGTTTGCGGCCTTTTTGGTGTTCTTTTAGAATGACAGTTTCTGAGAAAGTCAAAAAAGAGATATGCCGGAAGTTCTGTTCCGGCATATCTCTTATCTTTGTTTCTCAGCTCAGCTGATATACATCTGCATACTGCACGCCGAAGCTCAGCGCCTCGGAATGGCTGCTGCAGAAGATGTCTACGTGGCCGTAAGCGGTTCCGCGGTCTTCTACCGTGTAAACCTGGCCGTTGATCATCAGTTTGTGCCAAATGGTACACCGCCCATGGCAATCGTTCTGCCGGCGGTCGGTGTGGTTCCGCTCGCGGTGGATCCGCCGGACCACTGTCCGGTACAGATGGAACAGGAGCAATAGCCTGTCAGTTTAAATCTTCCAAGGTATGTTCCGCTGGAGGAGCTGCTGGAAGTATCTGACGCGGATGGACTCCCCGTTGTCGTGAGGATGCGCTGCTGTCCGAAGAACTGCTTCCGGAGCTGCTGCTTGTATCGGTATCTGCTTTCGCTGCGGCATTTGCTGCTTCTGCGGCTGCGACTCTTGCGGCCTCGGCTGCCTGTTTTCTGGCGGCCTCTGCCTCAGCTTCTGCGGCAGCCTGCTGTGCGGCGGCTGCTGCGGCTGCTTCCTCTTCTGCTTTCTTCTGCGCTGCAATCTCCTCTTCTTTCGCCTGACGGATCAGGTCGTTGATTGCATCTGCTTTGCTGTTGATTTCATCTACCAGTGCACTCTCGCTGGATTTTGCATCGTCCAGCTCTGCGGAGTAGGTACGGAGTTCCTGATAAGCTGCTGCGTACAGCTCCTGAATGGCTTCCTGCTGATCGCTGCTCTGCTGCTGCAGTTCTACGATCGCTGCCTGCTCTTCCTGCACCTGTGTTTCTTTTTCTTTTACCTGGTCTACCGTGTCCTCATACTCCTGCATAAGATCGCGGTCGAAATCGGAAATTTTCTGTATGTATTCTGCCCGGCTGATCAGCTCTGAAATGCTTTTGGAAGAAAAGAGCATTGCCATGTATCCGTTTCCGGAAGAATTTTCATACATATACTGGATACGGAGCTTCATCGCCTCGTACTGCTCTTCTTCTTTTGCTTTTGCATCTTCCAGATCTGCCTGAATCTGTACCAGTTCGTTCTGCTTCGCATCATACTGATCCTGAAGCCCCTGCAGACGGTTCTGCAGATCGTCCAGCTGCTGGTTCAGTTCGGAAAGATATTCTTCTGATTGTCCCTTTTTGGAATTGAGTTCGTCAATCCTGCTCTGTATGCTGTCAAGCTGAGACTGTGCGGCAGCCTGTTCTGCCTGAGCATTTGAAATTTTCTCCTTTGTACTGGCACCATAGCATGGCAGAACGGTTGCTGCCGTAAGCACTGTGGCCAAAACCAGGCTGAATAATTTCTTTTTTTTCATGTCGTACACCTCATACTTATTACGTTCTGTTGCTGATTGTCACTCCAAGTTACTGCGGAAAATGGGTCTTTTTTCCCGCCGTACTTTGCCATTATAACACAAGTATGTCTGAAATGAAAGTCTTTTTTAATTTCTGTTAATAACTTTGTAATATTTCGACGTTTTTCCTGCAAAAACTGGCATGATTTTTCTACTTTCTCCATCCAACAGGGTACTTATTTTTCAAGGTTCCATTGACCAGTTTGCCCCATCCAAGGCCGAATCCATCGACGCAGACCAGCTTCCAGCCCGACGGCGATGCGGTCTCTCCCGGCTCTACGGAAATTGTCTCACCGCGGAGATATTTTTCGGTACGCTCGTCATCTGCCTTTAAATTCATGTAATCTTTGAACTTGTCCGCGGAGAGTGTCACGGCAAACGGCTGTGACGGCTCGAAACGGTCTTTTTTCAGTTCACCGAGATACAGACCGTTCCGCAGGAAATGAAGATTCCGCACGCCATCCGGCAGGGACGGGGAATGGTATACTTTTCCGGCACGGACTTCCAGTTCCTCCACCGGGATCGGTGCTGTCATCCGGGACAGGAAATCGGAAAGGATCTGTTTTTCTGCTTTCGACGGACCCGGTGCTTCCGTTCCGCGGTCTTTTTTCCGGTTTTTCTGTTTTTTGTTTTTCTTTTCGATCGGTTTTTCTTCTGTCTCATAAGGAATGGCTTCGCCTTTTTTGCGGAACAGGGCAAGGTAATGGCCCTCGCCGTTCATTTTATGCGGCCAGATGCGCACGGTCTTTTCGATCTCCGGATCGCCGTTTCCCCAGACTGGATTGCCTTTTGAAAAACCTTCGTAGCCTTCCATCTCGATCAGTTCCATTTCCGGGAAGTTTTCCAGAAGGAAAGAAACGGTTCCCTCGTCCTCCTGCGGGGCGAAGGTACACGTCGAATACATCATGAGGCCGCCCGGACGCAGCATTTTGACAGCATTCGAGGTGATCTCGCGCTGCAGATCCGCAAAGAAATCCGGCCGCTCCGGGGTCCAGGTGCCGATGACTGCCTCGTCTTTCCGGAACATGCCCTCGCCGGAGCACGGTGCATCCACGAGGATTTTATCGAAGAAGCCCGGGAAGACGTCTGCAAGGCCTGCCGGTGTCTCATTGGTGACAAGCACGTTTTCACTTCCGAACAGCTCCAGATTGCGCAGCAGTGCTTTGGCGCGGGCGTTGCTGATGTCATTGGCGACGAGAAGGCCGGTTCCTTTCAGGCGCGCATTCAGCTCGGTTGCCTTGCCGCCCGGTGCGGCGCAGAGATCGAGCACACGCTCACCCGGTTCGATTGGGAGGCGGGACGCCGGGGTCATGGCGCTTGGCTCCTGCAGATAGAAGACGCCTGCCGCATACAGTGGAGACTGCCCCATGCGCATGCCGTCCGGCACGAAATAGCCGTTTGGAATCCACGGAATTTTCTTCCACGTTCCCGGAACAAGCGGCGGGAAATCTTCGGTCCGGCATTTTTTTGTATTCACACGCAGCCCGGCTGTGCGGGGTGCGTCGTAGGAAGTTAAAAATGCATCAAATTCATCGCCCAGCATGTCCTGCATGCGGGTCAGAAATTCCTGTGGTAACTGCGCCATGTATTGTCTCTCCTTTTTATTTTGCTTTGTTGTGCATCGGTCCCTTTTCGTGAACTGGTGATGCTTTTTCTGTCTTTGTTTCTTTTGTTTTGCATCTGTTTCATAATTTCTCACAGAAAAAGAGACAGCTTTTTCGATTTTTCAATCTTTTTGCTGTCTCTTTTTGCATAGCGGAGAAGAAGGGATTTGAACCCTTGCGCCGTTTCCGACCTACTGGTGTTCGAAGCCAGACCCTTCAGCCTCTTGGGTACTTCTCCGTATTTTGTCAAATACATCATATATTATAGTGCTTTTTTCGGGATTCGTCAATGATTTTTTCGATGGTTTCCGATGGAAATACGGGGATTGTATTTTTTACGGAAATATTCGAAAGTGCAACTTACTCAAACAAATAATCTTCCTCAGGCAGCATCCCATCCCGATGCTGCCTCTTCTTTTATTCTTTCCCTTCTTCCACCCTCTTCCTCTCTTCTTTTTTCTTCTTTTTCACCACCCGCAGTCTCCGGAAAAACGCACTCAGCATCTCCGAGCACTCTTCTTTCAGCACGCCGCGCTCGACCTTCACCTGATGGTTAAACTCGTGCATTTCCAGCATATTTAAGATCGATCCCGCGCAGCCCGCCTTCGGTTCATGCTGCCGATGACGACTTCGCTGACTCTCGCCTGTACGATCGCACCGGCGCACATCTGGCACGGTTCCAGGGTGACATACAACGTACAGCCCTCCAGCCGCCAGTCGCCGAGCTTTTTGCTTGCTTTCCGGATCGCATTCAGTTCCGCGTGGGACAGCGTGTTTTTATCCGTATTTCTGCGGTTATAGCCCCGCGCAATCACCTTTCCCTCGTACACAATCACACAGCCGATCGGCACTTCCATCAGCTTTTCCGCTTTCTTCGCCTGCGTAATCGCCTGGCGCATGAAGCGTTCCCGTTCTTTCCGGTGCGCTTTTTCCTCCGGCGTTTCCAGCTTTGTTTCTTCTTCCATTGTGCACTTCCTTTCTTCTCTGCGTATATTTTCTGTCCTTCCCGCATATCGTGAACTGTAGCGCAGTATCTTTTTCTACTCTTTTTACTTCTATGCAGGAGGTTTTTATGTCTGATTACCGGCGTTTCATTGCCTATCTATACGAATACCCGAACAACCGCAAGGGCGGATGCTGCGGCTTTGTCCGCGTGGAGTCGCAGAACGGCTTCTGCCGCATGGACTTCCAGATCAAATCGCCGTCGCTTCCGCCGGAGACCTCGGTCACGGTCTACGGATTTATCCGCCGGTCAGGGCGGATGTACGGCATTCCGCTCGGAAATCTCCTTGCGGGGCGCTCTTCTACGAGTGGAAAACTCTTCACGCACTCCGATGCCATTGGGCAGACGGATGTCACGCTCGACGAGCTTGGCGGTCTGATCCTGCTCTGCCGCCAGACCGGCGTCATCGCCACCCAGTGGGACGATCTTCCGATTCAGCCGGAGTTTTTCGCTCCCACGCTCCCGCAGGAGCCCAAAACATCCGCAGACAATGGTACCAGACCGACCGAAGAGAAAACTGCCGAAACACCCGAACCTCTGGATCCCGCCGTACCTGCGCAGTCCCTGCCATCATCAGACGCTTCAAAAGCACAGTTCGATGAACTTCCACAGAATTCAGCAGCAATTCCGAACCTTATCCACAAAATTCCAGCCCGGAATCCACCGTCTCCACAGAATCCATATCAACTGACACGGTAAACACCGTTCCTGCAGACAGGATCACGCAATCATCCGCCAACACACTCCATCCCGCATCCGCGGAATCTGTGAAAACCGCAGAAAGCTATCCCTCTGCCAACCCGGAACCGCCGCAGCCCATCCCGGATTCTGCCGCCCAGCCGCTACATATGACTTCCGCTGATTTTCCAGCCGCAGCAGCCGTGCCGCCGTCCCGCGCTGCTCTCTATCTCCAGCTTCAGGACCAGTTCCCGGAGTTCCACCCGTTCCCAGATGATGATCTGACCGACTGCCTACGCCTCTCACTCGACGATCTTCCACAGCTCCGCGCCGCCGTCTTTCGGTGGATGCGAACCGCTTCGTCCTCCATGGCTCCTCGTCCTATCGCCATCTGCTCCTCGCCCGGAACCGCGACCAGCAGGAACTCTGGTACTTCGGCATCCCCGGCGTCTACACGCCGAATGAGCAGTTCATGGCAAGCCTCTTCGGCTTTTTCCACTTCAAGCAGGCGATGCGCCCCTCCGAGCTCGCGCCCGATGCCCGCTTCGGCTACTGGTACCGCACGCTTAAAGCGTTTTTTAATCCACGCCGCGGATCTCCACCGTCTCAATCTTTCCGCGCAGGATCTCGCAGAACCGCTCGAGCTGCTCCCTCGCATACCCCGAGAACCTCGGATCAATCACATAATCCGATTCCCGGTAATTCTGCAGGAAGTACCGTTTTGCCCCGGAAAGCCACTTTCCGATCGCTTCGATCTCTTCCCTTCCATGCAGCTCTTTGCAGAGCGTTGTCCGGAACTCATAGTCCACCACGCCGCTCTTTAAAAACTCGACCGACTCATTGATCCGCATCACATCGATCTTTTTCACGCCCGCCGTCTCGCCGTACCGGGACGGCGCGTTTTTGATGTCCATGGCGACGTAGTCGATTTTCTTCTCTTCCACCAGCTTTTTCAAAATCTCCGGCCGGTATCCATTCGTATCGAGCTTCACAAGATATCCCAGTTCCTTAATTTTCGTCACGAACCGCTCCAGATCCGGATCCAGCGTCGCTCACCGCCCGTCACGCAGACGCCGTCCAGCACGCCGCGCCGCTTTTCGAGCACTGCAAAAATCTCCTCCTCCGGAATCACCGGCTCCCATTCGGGATGCTGCACGAGATTTCCGTTCTGGCAGAACGGGCAGCGGAAATTACATCCGCCCGAAAACAATGTGCACGCCACCTTGCCCGGGTAATCCAGCAGCGTCAGCTTTTGAAATCCATGTATGACCATATGCTATCCTCTCTGACCGCAGGACTCCGAACTTTCGTCCGCCCTGCAACAGAAAAAGCGGAACCATAATGTCCGCTTTTTCCATTTATCTTCTATTGGTAATTATTTGCCGTAACGCTCTGCCTGGGAACGGATCAGGTCCAGATCATCAAAATAGTTGATTTTCATGGCTGCTTTGACATCCGCCAGTGTCTGAGCGGCAACTTTTTCTGCCTCTTCGCTGCCTTTTTTCAGCATCTCATAGATCGCCGGAATGTCTTTTTCCAGCTCTTTTCTGCGGTTGCGGATCGGCTCTAAGGTCTCCTGCAGTACATTGTTCAGGAACTTCTTCACTTTGACATCGCCAAGCCGCCTCTCTGGTAATGTGCTTTCAGCTCGTCGAGATTTGCGTAATCCGGCAGATAGCGCTCGAAGTGCTCCGGCTGGCAGAATGCATCGAGATAAGTAAATACGGTATTTCCCTCGATCTTGCCCGGGTCGGTGATCTTGATGTGATCCGGGTCGGTGTACATGCTCATGACTTTTTTCTTGATCTCATCCGGCTCCTCGGACAGGTAAATGCAGTTTCCGAGCGATTTACTCATCTTCGCTTTTCCATCGATACCCGGCAGACGTCTGCAGGAATCATTCTCCGGCAGCATAATCTTCGCTGCACAAGTGCTTCGCCATAAACTGTATTGAATTTGTGGACGATCTCCTGTGTCTGCTCGATCATCGGCATCTGATCCTCTCCAACCGGAACGGTCGTTGCCTTGAATGCAGTGATATCGGCTGCCTGGCTGATCGTAGGTGAAGAATCCAACCGGGATGCTCGCCTCAAAGTTTCTCATCTGGATCTCCGATTTTACGGTTGGGTTTCTCTGCAGTCTGGAAACCGTAACGAGATTCATATAATAGAAAGAAAGCTCGCACAGTTCCGGAATCTGAGACTGGATAAAGATGGTGCTCTTTTCCGGATCAAGTCCGCAGGAAGGTAATCCAGTGCTACCTCCAGAATGTTCTGGCGCACCTTCTCCGGGTTGTCCGCATTGTCGGTCAGCGCCTGTGCGTCTGCAATCATGATGTAAATTTTATCGAATTCACCGGAGTTCTGCAGCTCCACGCGGCGGCGCAGTGAACCAACGTAATGTCCTACATGCAGCTTGCCGGTCGGTCGGTCGCCGGTCAGTATAATTTTTCCCATTTTTTCTTCCTGCCTTCCTGATACGTAATCTTCGCAGTCCGCTTCCGTCTGAAAATTCTCAGCCTGCGGACCTTCTACATACCCTCTATAATACCGTCTTTTTACAAACACTGTCAATGGTCTTTTCCTGTAAAATCCCTCAAAATATCTATTATGAGACAAATCGTTCAACAGCCACGTACAGCCTTCCCTTTTTCGTCTGGTTCTGCACGCCCACATAGCGGAATTTTCCCATATGGCGCACGGTCACGAGATCGTCCTCTTTTAATGACTCGCTCGGCGACGTCACCAGCTTTCCGTTGATAAACACCTGGCCGCCCTCGATCAGCGGCACCATTTTGCTCCGCGAACTGCTGAACGCCAGCGACAGCACCGCATCGAGCCGCACGGAAGCGACGGAGCCTTCTTTCCGCTCGGTTTTCGGCTCCGTCAGCTCCTCCGGCAGTCCCGCCTCGACTTCACAGTACACGCTCGTATGGCGCACTTTTTTCAGCTCCGCACAGATGTAGTCCGCCATATCCGCCATACAGATCAGATACGCCTGGTTTCCATCGATCAGAATGTCTCCCAGCTTATACCGCTCCACGCCGAGATTCATCAGTGATCCTAAGAAATCACGGTGTGACAGCGCATCCGCAAATTTTTCATTCAGCGGGCTGATGCGCACGACTGCAATCGGAAGCATCGACGCATCACCGTCCTCTGCATAGGATGGCAGAAACAGCGCCGCTTTCCGCTCTGCCGCCTCGTATCCGCCGGACAGCACGTAACGCACGCCCGGAATTTTATTTACCGTACGGTAGAACAGATCCTGCTCCGCCAGCGTCAGAAACTCCGTGTGCGACGGAACATCCCTGTGATAACACTGCTCTGCCAGATCCTGAATCCGTCCGACCAGCACTTCTTCCTCATTCATGGTAATCCCCCTTTGATACACCGCGGCTGCCCCTGTTTTCTTTCGGGCAGCCCACGTATCACACTTTATTTATCCAGCAGCATCGACAGCCCGATCCGCTTCTTCGCCAGATCAAGGCTGATGACCTTCACTTCCACGATATCGCCGACGCTCACAGCCTCCAGCGGATGCTTGATGAAGCGTTTCGTCATCTGGGAAATGTGGACGAGTCCGTCCTGATGCACGCCGATATCGACGAATGCACCGAAGTCAATGACGTTGCGCACGGTTCCCTTTAAGATCATGCCGACCTTCAGGTCCTTCATATCGAGCACGTCGGTGCGCAGGATCGGGCGCGGCATCTCGTCACGCGGGTCACGGCCAGGCTTCTGCAGCTCTTTGATGATATCGCGCAGCGTAATCTCGCCGACACCGATCTCCTCTGCCATCTTTTTGTAATCTTTGATGAAGAACGCCGTCGGTCCCTCGCTGATCTGCTCTGTCTTCATATTTAACTTTGCAAACAGCTTCTCGACTGCCTCGTAGCTCTCCGGATGAACGCTTGTGCCGTCCAGCGGATTTTTGCCGCCGGTGATGCGCATAAAGCCCGCGCACTGCTCAAACGCCTTCGGTCCGAGTTTTGCCACTTTCAGGAGCTCTTTTCTGCTCTCGAAACGGCCGTTCTCCTCGCGGTATGCCACGATGTTTTTTTGCTATCACCTTGCTGACACCGGAAATGTATTCCAGCAGCGACGCGGATGCCGTATTCAGATCGACACCGACTTTATTCACGCAATCCTCAACGACACCGCCGAGCGCCTCGCCGAGCTTCTTCTGGTTCATATCGTGCTGATACTGGCCGACACCGATCGATTTCGGATCGATTTTGACAAGCTCTGCCAGCGGATCCTGCACACGGCGTGCGATGGAAGCGGCGCTTCGCTGTCCGACATCAAAGTTTGGAAATTCCTCTGTTGCCAGCTTGCTTGCGGAGTAAACGGACGCTCCCGCCTCGTTGGTGATCACATACGCAACCTTCTCCGGGATCTCTTTTAAGATCTCGACGATGATCTGCTCGGACTCACGGCTTGCAGTTCCGTTTCCGACAGAAATCAGGGTGACGCCGTATTTGTGGATCAGATCTTTTACGGTCGCTTTTGCTGCTGCAATCTTCTTCTCGTTCGTCGGCGCGGTCGGGTAAACCACGGTGGTGTCGAGCACTTTTCCGGTCGCATCGACAACGGCCAGCTTGCATCCCGTACGGAACGCCGGGTCCCATCCAAGGACAACCTGGCCTGCGATCGGCGGCTGCATCAGAAGCTGCTCAAGGTTCTTTCCAAAGACCTTGATCGCGCCATCCTCTGCCTTTTCGGTGAGCTGATTTCTGACCTCACGCTCGATGGCCGGAGCGATCAGACGGTTGTAGGCATCCTCGATGGTCGCCTGCAGAACCGGCTTTGTCTGCGGATTCTCTTTGGTGATGATTTTTTTCTCGAGATAACGCAGGATTTCTTCCGTCGGCGCCTCAATTTTGACGTTCAGGAATTTTTCTTTCTCACCGCGGTTCAGTGCCAGCACACGGTGTCCGGCAATTTTCGATACCGGCTCGGAAAACTCATAGTAATTCTCGTAAACGGACTCTGCTTTCTCATCCTTTGCTGTCGAGACGATCAGGCCCTTCGCCTCGGTTCTGCGGCGGATCTCCATACGGTAATCGGCCTCATCGGAAATGCTCTCGGCGATGATGTCGCAGGCACCAGCAATGGCGTCTTTTGCCGTTTTGACTTCCTTTTCTTCTGAAACAAAAACCTCTGCCTCTTTTTCGAGCGGCTCTTTTGTCATCTGCAGAAGAATGATATTCGCCAGCGGCTCCAGTCCTTTTTCTTTTGCGATCGTCGCACGCGTCCGGCGTTTCGGGCGGTACGGGCGATATAAATCCTCTACAACCACGAGAGTTGCGGCCTCTTCGATGGATTTTTTCAGTTCTGCGGTCAGCTTGCCCTGCTCCTCGATGCTCGCAAGGACAACAGCCTTGCGGTCATTTAAACTGCGCAGGTACATCAGACGGTCGTACAGATTTCGCAGTACCTCATCGTTTAAGGAACCCGTTGCTTCTTTTCGATATCGTGAAATAAAAGGATCGTGTTTCCCTCGTCAATCAGTTTCACTGCAGCTTCTACCTGCCACGGTTTCACGTTCAGCTCGGCTGCCAATACCTGATTCATATCCATAGGTAAATTCCTCCTGTTGTCTCTTCCAAAACACGCTGTTCCTTCTCTGTTTTTCCCGCATAAAAAGCGGGACCTTGGCGGAACAGCCACTCTATTACCTTATCAATAGGTCTTGTTTTTGTCAACCTTACATGATAAAATCTTTACTATAGCTTTTTTGACAGACTGCGTGTGAAACCGCGCTTTTTTGCAGAAGAAAGGACATTTTATGACACCAGAAAATTACGATCCAAACACCAATGAGTCCGGAGATTCCTATCAGTCCTCCCATCCGTACGGCGTGCCTGAGGGCCAGCGTCCCGGACCGTATCAGCATTACCAGCAGCAGCCTCCCGTACAGCCGCCGCGCAGGACGGTTCGCAGGCCCTTGCGGCCGCTTCGATGGTCATGGCGATCTGCTCCTTTTTGTTCATGCTCAACATGGGTTCCCTGTTTTTCGGCTCGCTCGGCGTGATCTTCGCCCTTTTAAGCCGCGGCGCAGGACGCATGAGCGGCACGGCAAAAGCCGGTCTGGCGGGCTGTACCATCGGCATAATTGTCGGTATCTGCATGTATGCTTTCCTGCTTTTCAACATGGTCAGCGGCGGCAGCACCAACCTGCTTGAGCGGTATTACAATCAGTACATGCAGGAATACCAGATGACACCGGATAACGGAACAACCACCGACGGAAATACCATCTAGGTACCAGAAAGGATTTTTCATGAACGGACAAAAACAGAAATTTTCAGAACTGAAAAAGCAGGCCCGTGAGGCCATGGCAGGCCGATGCGGCACGCTGGTGGGCGCAACCGCGATCAACCTGTTTCTCACCTTCTCCTGCTCCCTCATCCCGACGCTGATTTTTTCAGGCACAACGCTGTACGATATCATTTTCCTGAATCTGACGCTGTTCCTGTTTTCCCTGCTCCTCAGCCTCTTTCAGGCGGGCTACTTAAAGATCTGCCTCTCAACGCTGCGCGGGGAACCGATTTCCGTCGGTGATATGCTCTACGCTTTCTATCACCACCCGGACCAGTACGTGCTGATGTTCCTTATCATCAACGGCATCAGCTCCGTGATCGCCCTGATTTCCAGCATTCCGGGCTTCCAGTATCTTTCCTCCCCGAGTGCGGAACTGACGCTTGGAACAGCACTTTCCATCGAAGCCGAGCTTTCTTCTCTGATGAACGTTTACGTTTACAAGCTGATCGGCTCTCTCGTTTCCACGCTGGTGCTGGTTCCGTTTTCCCTTTCCACCTTTGTGATGAACGACGCTCCCGGCATCGGCCCGATCCAGGCGATCCGTCAGAGCTTTGCGATGATGAAGAAGAACTTTTTCCGCTACATTCTGCTTCTCTTAAGTTTCTTAGGGCTTGAGATTCTCGCATCCTGTTCCTGTGCCATCGGCTTTTTGTGGGTAATGCCCTATATGCAGATCACGATGGCTGCGTTCTATCAGGAACGGAAAGATGTCCTGTATCCGGCATCGGAACCGGTGGGATATGATACGGATTCCTTTGGATCCGGCACAGATCTTTAAAAATAAATTTTAAGATAACTAAAAAGACGTCACACCCCTTGCTTTACGGCTGTGAAACGTCTTTTTAGTTATGTCTATTTCGAGATCTTAAATTCTCGCGCGGATTCTGCTCTGGATTCCGTCGAGTTTCTCTGCTTTTTCTCTGTACTCCTGCTCTGTGATTTCGCCGGTAATAAATGCGAACTCCTCGGACAGACTTGGAACTGCTACGATTTCTGCTTTTCCGAACAGCTCCTCGATCTCACTCTGGCGCTCTGCGGCGTGGCCGGACACGCGGACGAAGAAGCGGCTCTTTACATCATCGATCTGCAGCAGGTCCAGTTTTTCCTCGCTCCAGCTCATCATGATGTTTCTGCCTTTGTTCTTTGCGCAGTCTACGACATCGGCTACAACGGCACTTGCGGTCGGAAGCTTTCCTGCTCCGCTTCCGTAGAACATCGCATCACCCAGTACATTTCCGTGGATGAAGATGGCGTTGAAGACACCGTTTACGCTGTACAGCGGGTTTTTCGCGTCAATCATCACCGGGCTTACCATGGCGTAATACTGATCACCCACCTTGCGGCTTGTTGCGAGCAGTTTGATTGCGGTTCCCATCGAGGTCGCATATTTGATATCCTCTGCGGTGATCTTTGTGATTCCCTCGGTGTAAACCTCTTCGTAATTGACTTCTTTTCCATAAGCAAGAGAAGAAAGAATCGCAATTTTACGGCACGCATCGTAGCCTTCTACATCTGCTTCCGGGTTGCGCTCTGCGTAGCCGAGGCGCTGTGCCTCTTTTAATACATCCGCGAAATCGGAACCGTCGCTTGCCATTTTGCTTAAGATATAGTTCGTGGTACCATTTAAGATGCCAGTTACTTCATCGATCTCATCTGCAGTCAGGGAGGAGTTTAACGGACGGATGATCGGGATACCGCCGCCGCAGCTTGCCTCAAACAGATAGTTTGCGCCGTGCTCTTTTGCAATTGCAAGAAGCTCGGTACCGTGTCTTGCCACCAGCTCTTTGTTGGATGTGCAGACGCTCTTTCCAGCCTCCAGCGCACGTTTTGTGAAGGTGTAAGCCGGCTCAACGCCGCCCATGACCTCGACAACAATATCAACCTCCGGATCGTTTGCGATCACTTCGTAATCATGTACCAGCACTTTTTCCACTGGATCTCCCGGGAAATCTCTTAAATCCAGAACGTATTTGATATTAATCTCGTTCTCTGCTCTCTTGTTGATGCTGTCATGGTTCGTGTTGATGACTTCTACCACGCCGGAACCAACGGTGCCATATCCTAATACTGCAATCTGAATCATCTCTTTTGTCCCTCTCTTGCTTTTTCTTTTTCAGACTCCTGTCCTAAGATTTTAAAATAATGAACTCCCTGTCTGGACTCAATCTCGTTGATCATCTCCGAGGCGTCTCCCCGGTCTTCCGCGATATCCACGCTGATTGTCAGTGACGCCACGCCGTTTAACGGAATCGTCTGATGAATGGTCAGAATGTTTCCGTGAAACTCGGCGATAATCTTCAGCACATCGGAAAGCAGTCCCGGCTCATCGTCCATCTGCAGAATAAACGTAATCGTTTTTCCTTTTGCATTGTCATGAAAAGGAAGAATATCATCTTTGTATTTATAGAAAGAGCTTCTGCTGATTCCCGCTTTTTCCGTTGCCTGCTGCACGGTAAGCTCCTGCATATCCATCAACCGTTTGGCCTCGATGACCTTCAAAAGGACCTCGGGAACCGCTTTTTCTTTGATTACATAGTACTTTGTTTTTTCTTCTCTCATGGCAATCCTCTACCTTTATACTCTTTCCAGGAAATACATTTGTTTTCACAGGAAAGATCGTATCATATTCCGACACAATACGCAAGGAATTTTTTCGAATCGCTTTTCAGAAGCCAATGCTTCCGCCGCCGTGGCTGTTTCCGCTTGACGAAGTGTGAACGGTGCTTCCACCGCCACCTCCGCCGCCAGAAACGCCTCCGCCGTGGTTGCCATCATCCTTCTGGATTTTGTGCATCGATACATGGCGATCGATCAGTGCATCCCTGCGGTCTCTGATTTTCACGCGCTTCAGATCCGCATAACTCTTTGCACCACGGTTTTTCTTTCGTCGATAGCTCTTCCAGATTCCAAAATAAACAAGAATTCCTGTCGCAGCCGCTGCGATAACAGAAATAAGAGCTTCCGTGCTGTTGATTTTGCGGTAATGAATAATGGAACCGTCTTCTGTAATCAGATAGTCCGCATCGGAAACGCCGCGGTCGAAGCATTCCTGCGTCATCGTAATCATTTTTGCAAAGGTTCCCGCATAGTCGCCGTCTTTCGCGTAGCCCTGCGCCGCCTGCAGGATATCATCAATTTCCGCATCGGACATGTAATACTGCATAATACCAGAGGTCGAAATCACAATCTGGCGCTGTCCCATATCGATGAGGAAGCAGACACCGTTTGGCTCTTTCGGATACTTTTTGTCATAAAAATCATCTGCAATCGCCTGACAGTCCTCGGAACCGCTGCTGCGCTCGGTCAGGATGACCATATGAATTTCCGTATTGTTCTCGAACTCCGCGCAGGATCTCTCGAGGTCCTGCTCCTCCGCATCAGAAAGAAGCGATGCATTGTCGTAGATATGCTGGGATTCGGCTTTTACGGTATTCACAGAAAAAATCCCGCACAGCAGAAGGGCCGCAAAAATCCCGAGCAGATATTGTCCTGCTTTTTTCATTCTTCTCATGCGAAATACCCTCCTATCAGCATCACAATCAGAACCAGAAGAGCACTCACAGCCGACGTCAGAAGGGCTCTCTTCCGCTCATAGGGAAAATCGCCGTTGATCGTTCCGGTCTGGCCGTTCATCGCATAGTAGTAAACCTTCCCGTCTTTTCCCGGATACGTCAGTGTCCAGACCGGAAACAGTACGTAACGCCAGTCCTCCCGCTTTGGAGAAAGCTTCATTTTCTCCTGCTCGAGGGAGAGATACTCGTTCGCCTCGTTCCGCATTGCGCCGCGCGCCATCGTCTCCAGTTCTTTTTTCAGTTCCGGTGCGATCTGCGCCTGTTCGATATCACGTTTTTCCGCCTGAAATCCGGAAAGATAGCCCATAGAAAACGGCTGCATCTCCTCCAGACGATAGGGCTGCACGCATTCGATCAGATCGCGGTCGGCCTTGTTCAGTGCATTGCGCGACAGACCGTCCACGCGGACCTCGCCCTCCCGGCGGACATCGTAGATGCTGGTCTCTTTGTACTCCACATCACCGGTCTGCCAGACTCTCACCTTCCGGCCGCGTGCCATGTAATCCGTCTCAAAGTCTCCGCCGTAAATCCAGTACGGGAAATAGACACCCGTCATCTTCTGTACCTGGTTTTTCTCGAAAAAGTCCTTCGGAATAAAGCGTTTCTTCCGCGCAAATGACAAAAATTTCTCGATTGCCTGCTCCTTGCTGATCTTAAACGGCAGCACGAAATCCGGCATATATTCTCCCGAGAGCCGGCCGGAAAGCACCACCGGGTTGTGGCAGTAGAAACAGTATGTCGCTGCCGTCGTCGCATCGGTCACAATCTCGGCGCCGCAGTTCGGACAGGTGTAGACAACTGCTTCGCCCTGCTCTGTTTCCCCTTTTGTTTCCTCCGTACTGCTTTCCTTCTGTGCATCGGATGCTTCCTGTGCACCGGCAGCATCGTCCTCCCCGTTCAGCGCTTCCGCTGCTTTCGGGTTCGCCTTTTCGGCTTCTTCCTGTGTAAACGAGGACAGGCAGTACTCGCATTTATACTTTCCGCTTGCCGGATCGAAGGTCAGATCGCCTCCGCAGTTCGGGCATTTGTATGTAATAACCTCCATATTCTATCCCTCCTTCCCCGGAGCCGCTGTTGTATTGGATGGTTATCTGTTTTCTTTTACTGTCTTGGTTTTCCGCAGTTCGAGCAGAACTTGCCGGTATTCTCCGTTCCGCATGCGCAGACCCATTTTCCTGCCGCTTCCGGTTTCGGGCTGCCGCAGTTCGAACAGAATTTACCGCTGTTCTCGGTTCCACACTTGCCGCAGATCCACACCATCGGCTTTGCACTTCCGCAGTTTGAGCAGAAATTGCCGGTGTTCTCCGTTCCGCAGGAGCATTTCCATACGCCTTTTGCAGCTTCCTGCTGTGCCTTGGCTGCCGCCTGCTGCTGCATCTGCTGCTGATTCGAAGCGGATGCCGATGCAAACGAGGAACCGAAGGCATTCATGCCCATCTGAACACCCATAAAGCCGTTCATGGCTCCGTTTGGGTTGGCTGCTGCTTTCTCCATACTGCGTGCCATCGCTCCCTGTACATAGCCCTCACGGATCGATGGATCAGACATCATCGCACCTTCGTTGCGCATCTGGATCAGTTTCTGGGAAGCTTCATCGTAGGAAAGGCTTGCGATTGCCACGGACTGGATCTCCATGCCGCGCATTGCCCGCCAGCTCTCATCCATCGCATCTGCCATGTAGCGGGACAGCTCGGCGCTCTTGGATGCTGCGAACGAAATGCGGATGCCGTCGGCTGCCATCTGATTGATCGAGGACTGCAGGCCCTCTAAAAATTCGTTCATATACTGCTCGTTGATATCCTCGATCTCTACGCGGGATGCGTTTCTCGGCACAGCCTCTGCGTAGAAGCGGAGCGGATCGACGATGCGGATGGAATAGGAACCGTGTGCCCGAAGGAACAGCTCGGCATTGTAGAACTGGTCGAAATAGTTGACCGGATTTCTCGTTCCGAATTTGATTCCCTTGATTTCCTGCAGATTAATATAGAAAACTCTCTGCTCATGCGGGGTCTGGCCGCCGAATTTCAGGCGTTCAAACGTATCTTTTACGGCTGCGTCAAGCGATCCGCTGAACATCGACGGAGACGATGACTGGTCTACAGTAAAGTAGCCCGGCTCTGCGGTGTAATCAATGATCTTTCCGCCGTCCACCAGCATCATAAACTGATTGTCATAGACATGGATCACAGAACCGTTTGAAATCGTCTGGCTTCCCTTTTTATTCTGGCCTTTTCTTACCAGAATTCCCTCTGTAAATACCGTATGTTCCCCCATCTCATACGGTTCCACGGTCTCCAGCCACTGATCGGCGAAACTGCCGTGTACTGCATTGACTGCTGCTCTGATAATACCCATACTTTTACCTCCTGTTTGCCTTTGGCTTTAAAACAGAAAGGAGCATTTCCGTCCTCTGTTGGTGAAAATGCTCCTTATTTTACTTGTCACTGTGCTCTGCCCACAGCCGAATTATGCTTCTTCCTCTTTCGCTCCGGTTCCGAGGGCAATCCACTTCAGATATGCGTTGATAAACAGATCAATTCCGCCGTCCATGACTGCATCGACGTTTCCGGTCTCTGCGTTGGTACGGTGGTCTTTGACCATGGTGTATGGCTGCATAACGTAAGAACGGATCTGGTTGCCCCAGCCGATCTCGGTTACTTCGCCGCGGATGTCGCTCAGCTTATCTGCCTGCTCCTGGAGTTTCAGCATATACAATTTTGCTTTCAGCATCTGCATTGCCTTGTCCTTGTTCTGGAACTGGGAACGCTCATTCTGGCACGTAACCACGATGCCGGTCGGCATATGCGTGATTCGGATCGCCGATGACGTCTTGTTGATGTGCTGTCCGCCGGCACCGCTGGAACGGTACGTATCGATACGAATATCCTCATCACGAACCTCAACATCGATCTCTTTGTCGATATCCGGCATAACATCGCACGATACGAACGATGTCTGGCGTTTTCCTGCCGCGTTGAACGGAGAAATACGGACGAGACGGTGAACGCCTTTTTCGGATTTCAGATAACCGTAAGCGTTTTCGCCGTTGACCTGGAATGTCACGGACTTCACACCGGCCTCATCACCGTCCAGAAAGTCGAGTTCCTCGATCGTAAAGCCTTTGCGTTCTGCCATCTGGTGTACATACGGTACAGCATGCCGCACCAGTCGCACGCCTCGGTTCCGCCTGCACCTGCGTTCAGTTTGATGATCGCATTGTCCTTGTCAAATTCGCCGGACAGCAGGGTTTTGATGCGGATGGCATCGAAGGATGCCTTGAACTCTTCCATCATTCCGCGATTTCCGGAACAACGGAATCGTCATCCTCCTCCTGTCCCATTTCGATCAGAGTTTCCATATCTTCTTTGGCGGATACCAGTTTCTGATACGTATCTCTGTCCTCTTTCATGCTGCTCAGCTGTTTCATCTGTTCCTGCGCTTCTTCGGGGTTGTCCCAGAAATTGGGTTCCTCCATTTTACGCTCTAATTCTTCGATCCTCTGCTCTTTGTTAGCGAGGTCAAAGTGAATCCCTCACTTCCACTAATGGTTTATCGTATGTGCCAAGTTCCATTTTGAACTGGTCTAATTCTACTACCACAAGCTTCACCTGCTTTCTGTTTTATATTTTGTATGACACGCAGCTTCTGGTAGGGAAGCTGCGTGCTTTGTCAAACGGATCGTGCTCATCCGTCTCACTGCTGTTCTGCTTTTATCAAACTGGTTTTCTTCCGCAGCACTGTTTGTACTTCTTGCCGCTTCCGCACGGGCATGGATCGTTTGGATAGATCTTACGCTCTGCGCGCTGTACCGGTTTTCTCGGGCCGGACTCGTCTTTGTTGGTTCCGGTCACTTTGGCTACCTGCTCACGTTCTACTTTCTGCTCAACACGTACATGGAACAGGAGACGGACGGTATCCTGCTGGATGGACTCGAGCATTTCGTTAAACATGTCGTAAGCTGCCATCTTGTACTCAACCTTCGGGTCTCTCTGGCCGTATGCCTGCAGGCCGATACCCTCGCGGAGCTGATCCATATCATCGATATGATCCATCCACTTCTGGTCGATAACCTTCAGAAGAACGACACGCTCAAGCTCACGAATCTGCTCCTCCTCCGGGAATTCTGCTTCTTTCTCCTCGTAGAGTTTAACAGCTTCCTCTTTTAACTGCTGTTTCAGCTCGTTTTTGGAAATCTTCTCTACGCGCTCTTTTGTCACTGCCTTCACCGGCATGATGGAGATCAGCATCTCATTTAACTCGGTCAGATCCCACTCGGACTGCTCGGTGTTCTCGCCGATGCAGAGATCCACAGTATTGTCGATGGTATCGGCAATCATCCTGAAGATGGTGTCTCTCATGCTCTCGCCGTCCAGAACGCGGCGTCTCTCTTTGTAGATGATCTCACGCTGCTCGTTGTTGACCTGGTCATAGTCGAGCAGGTTTTTACGGATTCCGTAGTTGTTGCCCTCGATCTTCTTCTGCGCTTTTTCGATGGCGGAAGAAAGCATCTTGTGCTCGATCTGCTCATTTTCCGGTACGCCGAGGGATTTGAAAATGCCCATCAGTTTTTCGGAACCGAAGAGTCTCATCAAATCGTCTTCCAGGGAAATGTAAAAACGGGACTCACCCGGGTCTCCCTGACGGCCGGAACGACCGCGGAGCTGATTGTCGATACGGCGGGACTCATGACGCTCGGTGCCGATGATCTTTAAGCCGCCGGCAGCTTTTGCCACATCATCCAGCTTGATATCGGTACCACGGCCGGCCATGTTGGTCGCGATGGTAACGGCTCCTGCCTCACCGGCATGCGCTACGATTTCTGCCTCGAGCTCATGGAACTTCGCATTTAAGACCTGATGCGGAATTCCCTCGCGGCGCAGCATTTTGCTGATCAGCTCGGAAGTCTCAATGGTGATGGTACCAACCAGAACCGGCTGGTTCACGGCATGTGCCTCTTTGACTTCCTCTACGACTGCGTGGAATTTCTCTTTTTTCGTCATGTATACGGCATCGTCCATATCCACACGGATGACCGGGCGGTTGGTCGGGATCTCGATAACGTCCATGCCGTAGATGTCACGGAACTCCTGCTCCTCGGTGAGGGCAGTACCGGTCATGCCGGCTTTTTTCTCGTATTTGTTAAAGAAGTTCTGGAACGTGATGGTTGCCAGAGTCTTGCTCTCTCTTCTTACTTTAACGTGCTCTTTTGCCTCGATTGCCTGATGCAGACCATCGGAATAACGGCGGCCCGGCATGATACGGCCGGTGAACTCATCGACGATCAGAACCTCGTCGTCTTTGACTACGTAGTCCTTGTCGCGGTGCATCAGATAATTGGCACGCAGCGCCAGGATCACGTTGTGCTGGATCTCCAGGTTCTCCGGATCGGAGAGATTCTCGATATGGAAGAAGTTCTCGACTTTCTTCACACCGTCATCGGTCAGGGTAACGAATTTGTCCTTCTCGTTGACGATGAAGTCTCCGGTCTCCTCGATCTCCTCGCCCATGATCGCGGTCATCTTGGTCATCTCGCCGCTTGCCTCGCCGCGCTGCATCTGGTGTGCCAGAATATCTGCGGTCTCGTACAGCTTGGTGGATTTGCTGCTCTGTCCGGAAATAATCAGAGGTGTTCTTGCCTCGTCGATCAGGACGGAGTCGACCTCGTCGATGATACAGTAAGCAAGCTCTCTCTGTACGAGCTGCTCCTTGTAGATCACCATGTTGTCACGCAGGTAATCGAAACCAAGTTCGTTGTTGGTGATGTAGGTGATGTCGCATGCATACTGCTGGCGGCGCTCATCGTTCTTCATATCGTTCAGAACGACACCGACGGTCAAACCGAGGAATCTGTGGACTTTGCCATCCACTCAGCATCTCGGTTTGCCAGGTAATCGTTGACGGTAACAATGTGGACACCGCGTCCGGTCAGTGCATTCAGGTAAGCCGGAAGGGTGGAAACGAGGGTTTTTCCTTCACCGGTTTTCATCTCAGCGATACGGCCCTGATGGAGGATAATACCACCGATCAGCTGTACGCGGTGGTGTTCCATACCGAGGGAACGTTTTGCTGCCTCGCGGACGGTTGCGAATGCTTCCGGGAGAATGGAATCCAGGGATTCGCCTCCGTTGTAGCGGTCTTTATATTCCTTTGTCTTGGCACGCAGCTCTTCATCGGTCAGCGCCTGCATGGTCGGGCGGAGAGCTTCGATTTTGTCTACAATTGGATAGATTCGTTTCAGCTCGCGCTCACTGTGCGTACCAAAAAGTTTTTCTGTGAATTTCATAGAATGTTTGCTCCTGCTTTCTCTATTAATTGCCATATTAACATATGGTACTATTCTACCACTTCTGGCACAAGATAACAATGAATTTTTCGTAAACATTTGGTGCCGTTCCCCGGTTTTCCGCTGTTTTTACGGCTTTTCCCGGACTTTCCGGCCCTTTCCGCGAAAAAGTCACCCTGTTTCACAGCTTTTCTAAGCTGGAAACAGGGTGACTGTTCATTCTTTATTTACTTTTCAGCACTCCGGCTCGATCAGACCGTAGGTGTTGTTCTTTCTCTTGTAAACGACGTTTACTTCGTCGGTCTCTGCATTGCGGAATACGAAGAAGGTGTGTCCAAGAAGTTCCATCTGTACGCAGGCATCTTCCGGATACATTGGTTTCATGCCGAATTTTTTCGTACGGATGATCTGGATGTCTTCGTCCTCCAGATAGTCATGCTCCAGATATTCTTTCTGGAAGTTTCCTGCTTCCTGCTGTTTGTCGGCAATTTTGTTTTGTATTTGCGAAGCTGGCGTTCGATCACTTCCTCTACCAGATCGATGGATACGTACATATCGTTGCTTACCTGCTCGGAACGGATGATGTTTCCTTTTACCGGAATGGTAACCTCAATTTTCTGTCTTTCTTTCTCTACGCTTAAGGTTACAATGACATTTGTGTCAGGCGTAAAATATTTCTCCAGTTTGCCAAGTTTTTCATTGACCGCGGCTTTTAATCCCTCTGTCACGTCAATATTTTTTCCGCTGATGGTAATTTTCATTATGCCCAACCCCTTTGCTCTCAAATTTTACAGGTTTTTCACTTCCCCTGTAAGTAACTCTAATTATAGCAATAGTTGTCTTTATTTGCAATAGTATTTAGAAAATTCATGAATATTTTAGAGTTTTTTCTGTTACAGTTCACTTGTATCTTATTTTTGACAGATTTCATACTCGCATGAAAATCTGTCGAGAATAAGATACAAAGGGAGCGCCTGGTTATGAGCAAAAAGGAGCTGCGCAGCAGCGGAGAGCGCTGAAAGCGCGGTTTTGCGAATGGCGCGGGTGAACGTCCGTTTCCGCTTACCGGCGGCATACTGCCAGCACGTCTTCAAACTTCATTTTGCCGCCGAACAGATCCAGTGCGCTGCCAATTGTCACATCGACGTGGTTGTTTCCCAGTTTTTTGAGCAGCTCCAGGTCTTCAAAACTTCCCACGCCGCCGGCGTACGTCACCGGAAAATCTTTCATCTTCGCAAGCAGTTCCACCAGCTCCGTCTCAATGCCGGAAGCCTTTCCCTCGACATCCACGGCATGGATCAGGAACTCATCACAGTATTCTGACAGGTGATGCAGCAGTTCCTCTGTCACTTCTTCGCCCGTGAACTTCTGCCAGCGGTCCGTCACGATATAGTATTTTCCGTCCCGCTTCCGGCAGCTTAAATCCAGTGTCAGCCGCTGCTTTCCTACCGTCGTCACCAGCTTGTCCAGATTTTCATAGAACACATGGCCGTCGCGGAACACATACGAAGTCACAATCACATGGCTTGCCCCCGCTGTCAGAAACTCGCACGCATTCTCCGCATCAATGCCGCCTCCCACCTGCAGGCCGCCCGGGTATGTCGAGAGTGCCAGCAATGCCTGGCGCTTCGTCTCCTCGTAAAACTCGGTACCTTTCTTGTTCAGCAGAATCACATGGCCGCCCGTAATGCCCTGCTCTTCGTACAGCTGCGCATAGTACGACGCATCCTGCTCCGAGACAAAATTCTCGCTCGCCTGATTTCCCTGATCTTTCAGCGATCCCCCGACAATCTGTTTTACTTTTCCGTTATGAATATCAATACATGGTCGAAATCTCATTTTCCCCGTTTCCTTTCTTTTCTCTCCCCTTAAGTTTTCCACATTATATCAAAATCCGACCATTCTGTGTATAAATTCACCAAATTTTCATGGTTCTTTCATAGAAAAGAAAGAAGAACCTGCTTTTTCCACAGATTCTTCTTTCTTTTCCGGCTTGCCGCCGTTCTTTATTTATCGATGTCCTCAAAGGCCTCTTTCACTTTATCCATAAAGCCTTTTTTCTTCTTCGGCTGCTCTGCAGTTTCGCCGTTGGCTGCTTTTTCTTCTGCTGTCGGGCGGTTTCCGCAGGCTTCGTCGAAGGCGCGGAGGGCTTCTTTTGCTTTCTCATTCAGTTTCGTCGGAGTCTGGACTACGAGTGTTACGTAGTGATCACCGCGCACATTGCTGTTGCGAAGGGACGGAACACCTTTTCCCTTCAGACGGATCTTCGTATCGGTCTGGGTTCCCGGTTTTACAGTGTAGAGAACGTCTCCGTCAACGGTGCTGATCTTCACATCGCCGCCGAGTGCTGCCTGAGCAAACGTAATCGGTGCAGTGGAGAAGATGTTCATATCCTGTCTCTGGAAGATCGGATGACGGGTTACCTGAACCTCGACAAGCAGATCTCCTCTTGGTCCGCCGTTTACACCCGGCTCGCCTTTTTCACGGATACGGATGCTCTGGCCATCGTCGATTCCGGCCGGATGTTGACTGAATGCGTTTTCTGCTGGATGTATAGCCCGTGCCGTGGCATGCGGTACATTTATCACGGATGATTTTTCCGGTTCCGTTACAATCCGGACAGGTCGTCACGTTTCTCACAGAGCCGAACATGGTCTGCTGTGTGTACGTAATCTGACCGGTACCGTTACATTTGGAGCATGTTTCCGGTGAAGTTCCTGGTTTTGCGCCGGTTCCGTGACACGTTGTACAGGTATCCTTCAGGTTGATCTCGAGCTCTTTCTGGCATCCGAAAACAGCTTCCTCAAACGTAATGTGGACAACAGCGCGGAGGTTTGCTCCCTTCATCGGTCCATTGTTTGCTCTTCTTCTGCTTCCGCCGCCACCGAACAGGTCGCCGAAAATATCGCCGAAGATATCACCCATATCTCCGCCGCCAAAGTCGAAGCCGCCGAATCCGCCGGCTCCTGCGCCGCCACCGCCGTTTTCAAATGCAGCGTGGCCAAACTGATCGTACTGACGCCGTTTGTCCGGATCACTCAGCACGCCATAGGCTTCTGTTGCCTCTTTAAATTTTGCTTCGGCCTCTTTGTCTCCCGGGTTCATATCCGATGATACTTTTTTGCCAGTTTACGGTATGCTTTTTTCAAGGTTGCATCGTCCGCTCCGCGGTCTACACCAAGCACCTCATAATAATCTCTTTTTTCTGCCATTTATGTTCACCTTTTTCATTTCTGTTTCGCAAAATACTGTTTCAGCATCTGTTTATGCCCAAACATATTTTACTATAACACATGTCAAAGGACAATGCCAGTACTTCCGCAAAAGCAAACGGCTGTCCTGTCCATCGACATAAATACAGGGGGCGGAATCGGATCCGTCCCCCGTAAATACCAGCCTCACAGGGCTCTTTCTGTATCTTATTTATTGTTTCAACTCACAGTCGGTATTTCACCGGGTCTGATTTGTTAAACCTCTTTGTAGTCAGCGTCTACAACGTCGTCATCCTGTCCGCCTGCTGCTCCGGCATTTCCCATATCCGGGCCTGCACCTGCTGCTCCAGCACCAGCGCCTGCTGCGCCGCCCTGCTGCTCATACAGTTTTGCAAACAGTTTCTGAGCGCTTGTCATCAGTTTTTCCTGAGCTGCTTTCAGATCAGCTACCTGTGCATCGGTCATCTCTTCCGGATTGCATTTTGCAATGAGATCTTTCAGTGCGTTCAGGTCAGCTTCTACTGCTGTCTTATCGTTTGCATCCAGCTTGTCGCCGACTTCCTCGATTGCTTTCTCGGTCTGGAATACCATAGAGTCTGCATCGTTTCTTGCGTCGATTGCTTCTTTGCGTTTCTTATCCTGAGCTTCGAACTCAGCAGCTTCTTTGACTGCTTTGTCGATCTCGCTGTCGGACATGTTAGAGCCTGCGGTGATGGTGATGTGCTGCTCTTTTCCTGTTCCCAGGTCTTTTGCAGATACATTTACGATACCGTTGGCATCGATATCAAAGGTAACCTCGATCTGCGGAACGCCTCTTCTTGCTGGCGGAATTCCATCCAGACGGAACTGGCCGAGGGATTTGTTGTCTTTCGCGAACTGACGCTCACCCTGTACTACGTTGATATCTACTGCTGTCTGGTTATCAGCTGCGGTGGAGAAGATCTGGCTTTTCTTGGTCGGGATTGTGGTGTTACGCTCGATCAGACGAGTTGCAATACCTCCCATCGTCTCGATGGACAGAGACAGCGGAGTTACATCCAGAAGAAGGATGTCGCCTGCGCCGGCATCTCCTGCAAGTTTACCACCCTGTACGGAAGCACCAAGTGCTACGCACTCATCCGGGTTCAGGCTCTTGCTCGGCTCGTGTCCGGTCAGCTGTCTTACTTATCCTGTACAGCCGGGATACGGGTAGATCCGCCTACCAGAAGGACTTTGGAAAGCTCGGATGCCTGAAGGCCTGCATCAGAAAGTGCTCTCTGTACCGGCTCTGCGGTTTTCTCTACCAGGTCATGGGTCAGCTCATCGAATTTAGCCTTTGTCAGGTTCATATCGAGATGTTTCGGGCCATCTGCGGTTGCAGTGATGAACGGCAGGTTGATGTTGGTTGTAGTAGCGCTGGAAAGCTCTTTCTTTGCTTTCTCTGCTGCTTCTCTGATTCTCTGCAGAGCCATTTTATCATTGGAAAGATCTACGCCTTCCTGTTTCTTGAACTCAGCAAGGATATAATCTGTTACTTTCTGGTCGAAGTCATCGCCACCCAGACGGTTGTTTCCTGCTGTGGAAAGAACTTCGATAACACCGTCACCGATCTCGATGATGGAAACATCGAAAGTACCGCCGCCAAGGTCGTATACCATGATCTTCTGCTCTTTCTCGTTATCCAGTCCGTATGCCAGAGCTGCTGCGGTAGGCTCGTTTGATGATACGTTTTACATCAAGACCTGCGATTTTACCGGCATCTTTGGTAGCCTGACGCTGTGCGTCG
>ENA-OQCP01000200-OQCP01000200.1-human-gut-metagenome-genome-assembly--contig:-NODE-200-length-25871-cov-3.414854_pt1 | contig 25871 bp, 40 predicted proteins | sample MGYA00242760_ERZ504583 | MGnify/ENA primary metagenome ERZ504583 (study PRJEB26092, sample SAMD00036308) | human gut metagenome | host: Homo sapiens | study: EMG produced TPA metagenomics assembly of...
AGCGGGTAGTGTTATGGACAATCAATATAATTATTATAATCCAAATGAAAATTCAAATAACGAAGATCGGCAGAGAATGAATTCTCAGAGCGAAGGCAGCCAAAACGGAGAACAAAAGGGAAATACCCCACAGTGGCAGCCGGGCGGCGATCATTTGAAAAAGGAAAAAAAGCCGCATAAGAATTTGATGCGGACGGTTGCAGTCGTAGGTTTTGCTATTTTATTCGGTGTTGTTTCAAGTGGGATTTTCCTTACAACAACGGTGGTTGGAAACCGGGTGTTTGGGTTGCTTGACTCTTCAAAATCTACAACCGCATCTTCTGATAAGGTAAGTAAAGGGACTCCTCTTTCAAAATCATCCAGCGTAGTGACATCTGATGTATCTGAAGTTGTGGATCAGGTGATGCCGTCTATTGTTTCTATCACAAGTATGTCGGTAGAAGAAGTCCGCAGCTTTTTCGGCGGAACTTATGAACAGCAGTCAAAAGGCGCAGGTACCGGAATTATTATCGGAAAAACAGACACAGAGTTATTGATCGTGACGAACAATCATGTTGTTGCGGGAAGCGATACTCTTACAGTTGCCTTTACGGATGAATCAACTGTAGAAGCAAACATTAAGGGTACAGATGCCCAGTATGATGTTGCAGTTATTGCAGTGCCTATTGAGAATATTTCGGATGATACACTGGATGCAATCTCAGTTGCCACTCTGGGTGATTCCACGAGCCTGAAAGTCGGCGAACCTGCGATCGCCATCGGAAATGCACTTGGATACGGACAGTCTGTGACAACAGGCGTTATCAGTGCATTGAACCGTTCTGTTTCTATGACAAATGAAGAGACTGGAGATACACAGGAAAGCGGTGTGAAATTGATCCAGACGGATGCGGCGATCAACGAAGGAAACAGCGGAGGCGCTCTTGTCAATGTAAATGGGGAAGTGATCGGCATTAACTCTTCAAAACTTGTAGGTGACAGTGTGGAAGGAATCGGATATGCAATTCCGATCAGTGATGTCGGTGATTTGATTGAAAACCTTATGAACAGAGAAACAAAAACAAAAGTTGCGGAAGATAAAAGAGGCCTTATCGGCATAACCGGAATCAGTGTTTCGGATGCCTTTTCACAGCAGATTGAGATGCCGGCAGGAGTATATGTAACAGAAATTGCAAAAGGCGGCGGTGCAGAAAAAGCAGGAATGACAAAAGGGTGCATTATCACAGCTATTGATGACATAACAGTAGACAGCATGGAGGCTCTTCAGGAGCAGCTGCAATACTATGAGAAAGGTACAACTGTGACGTTAAAAATCCAGATTCCTCAGACAAACGGAGAGTATAAAGAGCAGACTATAGAAGTGACGCTGCAGTAAGTGTGAAAGAGAAATCCTTTTTCTGAAAATATATAAATGAAAAATTATTTCCCCTCCCGGAGAGAGAAAACTCTGAAACGGGAGGGGAAGTTTGTGTTGCAGTGATTATTTATCAAACTCGGGATTGACAGCATAGAAGTTTTTGCTGTCGAGTTTTTCCTGTACAATGCGTAAACTTTCACCGAAACGTTGGTAGTGGACGATTTCACGTTGTCTTAAGAAACGGATCGGATCGCATACTTCAGGATCTTTTACGAGACGAAGAATATTATCGTACGTTGTACGCGCTTTCTGCTCTGCCGCAAGATCTTCATGAAGATCGGTGATGGGATCTCCTTTTGATTGGAAATAAGTTGCTGTCCATGGGGCGCCGCTTGCTGCCTGTGGCCAGAGAGCAAGTGTGTGATCTACATAATAAGGAGCAAATCCGGAGCGTTCGATTTCCTCCGGAGAAAGGTCCTTGGTGAGCTGATAAACGATGGCGCATACCATTTCCATGTGAGCGAGTTCTTTCGCTCGTAGAAGATGCAACGAATGAAAAACGCCGCTATTTCGGCACTTTTGGAAACACATCAATTTCAAAATCAGAACGATCCTGCCCCTTTTTGTTTCGTTTTGTCTTTGTGAACATGATTTTTTCAATTAAAACCTTTAAAGCGCTGTTCTTTTCGGGAATTGTAAGTCTACCCCATTCGCCGAGCAAATTCTTACAGCGCGGAACGAAATTTTTACGGTTTGCCTGTAGTGCGAGTGTGGCGTGAAGGTCGTTCTGCGCGGAGATAATGTGCTCCATACATTCTTTTACGCGTCGCTCAAGAGCGTTTGACCGCTCGATAAAAATTTCCTTCGTATAGATACCCTGCTCGAGAAAATCAAAAAGGGATTCACGTTGCTTTAAAAGTGTTTCATGTTCTTTTTCAAAATTCTTAACAATCGCTTCTTTTGCAGCGACGTTCTCCACGTCTTCGGGCAACGCGTCAGTGAGCTCGTATTTATCTATGTAATTCCGCAGCCATTCCAACAAGGCGAGCTCTAACTCATCAATTCGGATACCGACTGTAGGGCATTCCGTGTATTGACAAATTAGAATGTCATAAGGCGTTTTGGTATGCGCTTTTTTACGAACCATCAGCCGGCCGCACTGGAACATCGGACAAGACCGGCAAAAATATTCTGAATCGGTCTGTCATCACGCACCGGAGCGGAACAGCTCCCCTTTGGCTGATTGGCGCGCCGGAAAAGATCCGCACTGATCCGGGGCGGCCAAACTGCATCGGCAAGAATATAATCTGACGAGTGCGGGCGAGAACGAGAAATTTTCCCATCTTTGACCGTACGAACCGTTTTTCGATGCCCCCAGCGAACTTTTCCGATATTTGCCGGATTAGATATAATTCCTTTTAGCGTGGACGGCGTAAACGGGCGTCCGCTTCTTGATAAAATTCCCATTTCGGCCATATGAGTACATGCTTTTTGATAACCGTATTGTTTATTGCCGCATAGATCATACATCAGATCGAGCACGGGGGATTCGGTTGGATCGGGAGCAAGAGAGAAGTGCTTACCATCAGGAGCGATAACGCGACGCCATCCGTAGGGCGGTATATTTCCGACATAATATCCGTCAGAGCTGCTTCGTTCTCTGCCACGCTGCATCCTGCGCTTAATTGTTGCGTATTCTCTGCGACTCATAAACAGACTAAATTCAAAGTATTCGTTATCGTACTCGTTTGCCGGATCATACGTCTTGTTAGGAGTAACGATCTTTGTGTTTGAGTAGAAAAATGCACGCTGTACCCGCCCTTGATCGATCGTATCTCCGCGGGCGAGGCGGTCAACGTCCATAACAAGACATCCGTCCCACATACAAGACTCTACTTCGGCCATCACTTGAGACATCACCGGGCGGGAATCAATACTGTCGCCGGAGACGACTTCGCGATAAATTGCCCCGATCGGAAGCGACAGCGTTTTGGCAAGCTCCAGCAAAGTGGTGATATGCGCTCGAGCACATCGATTCCCAACGCTTCGAGATCAGCATCCTTCCTTGATTTACGAGCATAAATAAAATAAGACATTGCATCACACTCCTATGTAATTATATGTAAAAAGGTATAAAAATAACAGCTATCAAAAACAGATGTTCTGATTGCGATAGCTGACCGAAGATGATACAATATTTTTTGGTTGGAATGCTGTAGCATCTCCGGAGATGTTATAGTTAAGCCGTCCTATCTCTGCTGTGCGGAGAGGGCGTGTTGACCGCTCCTGTTGACGCAGGGGCGGTTTTTCTATCTATCTTCCAGTTTCTTTTGCTCGCGTTCGATCTGCTTAATGCTTTTAGTTGGGGTGGGAGATCCTCTGGCATCGTTCCCCCTAATCGTGAAATAGTATCACGAACTTCTTTACCGACGTTATAGTGCGTCTGGTTGGCATTTTCTTTCCCTTGTATATTATCACGTTTAATTTTAGCCTCTGTTTGTGTGGCGCGAAATAAATTAGCGGCAAGTTCTTCATATCCCATATGGTCAAGGATTTTTTGAGATGGTTTCAATCCCTTATGGTGATGGATAGCCTTTGCATCCATACCACCGTATAAACCACGATACCCATAATTTTGAAAGATAGCGTAATCAAGGTTTGTTTCAACTCCTGCATTTTTTGCGGCTTCTACTAATAATTTATTATGCTCTGCCATTTCACGTCTGATAGCTAATCTCTTTTGGTCTTCATTTAATTCGTTAAAATTATCTATTAATTCTTGTTGTCTTGTCTTTACGGCGAAGTATGTCTGACCGAGAGCAATCACCTTTTTCCGGGAATCGCCATTCTGTACAATTAAATAACATGCATAGCGGGAGAGTGCGTAATCTGTAATTTCTTTTGTTGCAGATTTAGGCATATCTATCGTTTTGTTGACTTCAACAAAATGATGAAAGACATCATTTCCGCTATTTTCACAAGCGGTTACAGCTCTATCAATAACTCTAGAAAAGTTGCGCCACTCAGTATATTCTAGAGCACGCTGAAGTTCTCTTGCGTACCAAAACTCCTCTCCATATTCATTGATATGTTTAATGGATTCAAATAAAGATTCGGTATAGCTGTTCTGTTCATCCTCGGTAAGAGCCTTACTAAGAACACGATCATGTAATTCAGTTAATTTGTTTTCAAAATCATCCATTTATCACACCCTCTTTCTAACTATTTGGAAAATCTAGATAGTTGACATTTATGGTACATTTGCTATAATGTACTTAACAGGATAGCCGGAAGGTGACTGCACCTCACCCGCTCCGGCGCAACTTAAAAACTATAAGAAATAGTCGTCAGCTTTGTCAGGGCAGGACGGCTATTTTTTATGCGTATAATTCAGAATGGCTACAACCAAAAGCGCAATGCTTATGATCAAACTGAGTTCTTCATATGTACTCATAATTACCACCCCCCTCCACAGGATTCTCGGAATGGTGGAAGCTCGTCCTCCGGCTACCCTGGTAAATACATTTTCCTTCGTATATGCTCCGGCGACTTTGGGAGGTGTCGGGTATATTTCGTATAACGTAAAAGACCCCGTATTACTACGGGGTCTAAGTTGTGCAGGTAAACTGCATTGTCCTAATGTTATACACGCTAAGGTGTTTTGTTCTATAACATTATATGTTGGTATGCCCCAAAAGTCAATACTTTATACTATAATTATTTACCAATATATAATTCGCAGATTTTTTATCTATTATATTTAAACTTTCATCGCTTAATTTTATACCTGCAAAAGCATCGGAATAATGCAAAGGTTTTGTTATTCGTATTTTGCTAATTGTTGTGATTTGAGAAACTAAGCCAATGCTTCCAGTTTTCATTAAATCAATTTCTTTTTGCACCTTATCGGCTTCCGTTGTATCTACTGTAAAAGCTATCGTTATTTTCTCTCCGGCATACACCGGATTTGGCGATACTTTCACATCTTGAATTGAATTATTGAATTTTTGCATATACTTTTGATGGAGCTTATCATATATTTCGTTTCCCAAATCAATAGTGAATTTATTAGGTGTGGTATATTCTTTTTTAGATGAAAGAGGAAGTACGGTTAATATATCGGAATAAGGGGAGTCTTTTTTATTTAAAACAACCGCATAATGCAATCCGCCTTCTTCATGACCAATACGAAAGCCTAGGTCAACTTGAATAATTTCACCTCTTTTGTATACTTTATTTTTTGAAGCATCAAATGTTTTTTCTTTTTTAATAAATCTACAATATGTATTGATCCAATACGAAAGCAGATTTACTTTTTTGAGATGGGAATCGTTTTCTGTTGTGCTGTCTTCAGGTGCTTTTTTAATGTGTGCTTCAAGCAGCTCATTAAGGGTTTTTATAGCTCTTTTTTTATTTCCGATGACCTCATTTTTATCGAAAAAATATTTTTCTTTTTGTTTCATAGCGTTTTTACTTCCCTCTCTTTCTTTTGTCCCCTGTTCCTTTAACACCACTTTATATAATCGCCGTAGCGGTTATACCTTTAAAACTTAGCTCTTAATTCAACAACTCGCCCGATAATTCTTACAGGTTTATTTTCTATCTCTTCGTTTGAAAAGAACATAGGTTCGTAACAAGGATTATTTGAAACAAGTTCTATACCGTCTCGGTATTTTCTAATCCTTTTACAAGTAGCCTCGTCCCCATTTATTGTAGCAATTACAATATCCCCGCTTTCGGCATCATTTTGCTGCCGAACGATCACGACATCACCGTCGGAGATTTTGGGTTCCATACTGTCACCCTTGATTTGAAGCCCGAAGAACTCACCGGTTCGAGCCATCTCCAGTGAGATTTCTTCCGTATCTATAATGTCGGTAACGGCGTCGATCGGGATACCGGCAGCAACACGACCGAGAACGTTAATAGTTATACCTTTACGAGGGGCGACTACATGCTCCTCAACTAAGTCGGATTTGGAAATACCAAAATAGTTCGCCATAAGTTCAATTTTATCTATTCGAGGGTAAGAATTCCCCTTTACCCAGTCTGTGAAAGTGGTATATTTAACGCCTAACGCTTTACACATTTCGTTTCTTGATTTTTGATGTTTCTCCATATAATACAGAATGTTTTTAGCCATTATCTTTTTATTTCCAAGAGCACTCACTTTCTCACCTACTTTCTATCTATAGTGTAGTATAAAAACCGTAAAAAAAATCAATAAAAAACTTAAAAAAATTACGAAAAAAACCGTTGACAATACGATTAAACCGTAATATAATATGGAATGTAGCAAGGAGATAGCAGGAAAGGAGTTAGGAAATGGAGCAAAATGGAATGACCGACAAACAGTGGAAAGACATGTTAAAGATGTTGTTGGAAATCCTCAAAAATGAGGATAAAGAAAAAGCGATCGAATTTATTCAATCACTTTTAGAAAAATAACTAAATAGAGTACCCACAGGGGCGGCACTCCTCAACATTCCTGCTGAACCGCCCTTGTGATAAGTAAATCATAGCAGGAATATGAAAAATTGTAAATAGGAAGAGGCGATAAAATTGGGAAAAATACCTACACATATCAATCCTACTTTGAAACAGGCGCGTGAGATATATGGATATACGCAAATGGAGGCAGCTAAAAAAATTGGGGTTAGTGTTGACACATTAGGAAATTATGAGCGCGGAAAAAGTTACCCAGATGTCCCGATAATAAGAAAGATTGAAGAAGTTTATGAAATTCCTTACGCAAGGATTATTTTTTTTACCACTTGATTACGACAAAACCGTAAACGAGCAATAAAAAATATCTTGACAAACATTTGCACAGAAGGAGGTGACGTAGATGTGGACATTTATATTTTTGGTAGCGGCGGTGTTCTTTGCAATTGGATGTCTTAAATGGAAAGTGTCGACGCTGGCTTTGATTTACTACATGGAGAAAAACCGGCACAAGGTTCCTAGTAAAGAAGAGATGAAAGAGTGCACCGGCTTTGTAGTGAAAAACATGATCAGAGATTTAACGCACCGGTCAGGTAGCCATTAATCATTGAGGTTAAAACGGTGGTAGCAACTCGCGTGATGACGTCGATAGAAAACGAACCTATATGCTTACCAGTAGATTTTACTTTTGCCCAAACTGGTTCGGGACGGATTGTCTCAATAAACTGATAGCCGTCGTACGTAATCCGATAGACATCAAGATCTGCAATACGGTCATCATTATCATTACGGATAGAGATAATATACCCAGCTTCGGTAAGGATGACTAACGTGTTGGCGAGTTCTTGAATGGGATAATCAAGGTGTTGAGCGAGAGCATACATACTGATTTCTTCAAATTCAAGCTCTTCGCTTATAGAAAGATGTTCTTCTAAATAAAACAGAATATCACGCATACAATCTGGATTTAATTTCATTTTGCGAAACTCCTTTCTTTTGTACTCGGAATGCCAGCGCCTGTACTAATAGGATAGGAGAAAAATCGGGAGAAGTCAATAAAACAAAAGCAGGATGAAGAGGAGGTGGTATAGATGGAAAAGAAAATCTTTTATTTATGTGACGGAGAAATAGAATCGTGTCCAAAGAGAATGTGCTACAAAAATTTAAAAAAAGAAGAAATAGAAGCAGAGTGTAGACACACGAGCGATATAAAACACGCCGTGAATTTCAAAATCACACAAAACGGAGAAGGCAACTATTATGAAAATACCAGCCACGCAGATAAGACGCAGCCGGTAGAAAATCAACGAATTTTACTCAAGTACAAAAAAACAGAACGGGAGAGATAAAAGTGGATGAATTTGATAAACGAATTGAAGAACAAAATAAAAAAATAACCCATTTTTTATGGATTATTTTTGTAAGTATGATTACTTCGATCATAACAACGATCTTATGTACAACGTAATAAGCGTGGTGACGATGGAAACGACAACAGGCGTGAAAACACTTCGGAAAAGAAACCGCTTCAATTCAACGACTGAAAATTCGCAGGGATGGAGAGCGAGCTCTGTAAGGATAACACCAAAAGAACACCCATTCACCTTTGCAATTTCGATGTAACCGAGTTTGTCAAGATAGCGAACAGTAGCAAAAACAGATTGCATAGAGCGATCGTAGTTTTCTTCGATAAATTCATAAGAGATTACTCGATCATCATAATCAGGAGTGGAGCGTCTTAAAAATTTCAAAAATCGTTTGCTGTTTCTATTCAGCATAGAATATCCCCCTTTTCATTTGTGCTAGGCGTAACGATATTTCCATCAACCAAATTATAGCAAAGGATCATAGGACAACGCAACAAGTACAAACCTTAAAACATAAACATAAACAGGAGGTGAAGAACGTGATTGTTGAAGAAATCCATATAAGAGGAGCAACAATCCGAGTGCATGACGATAGTTATGTAAATCGCACGAAAGAAGAGATCCAAAGCAGCGTAGATACATGTAGCCGGATTATCAGAGAGGCATTAATACGAAAAGAGAAAACCGCGTAAGCGGTAGAAAGGAAGGACAAGCATGGAAGAGATGAAATTACAGGCAGCGCCGGAGTTGGAGCTGATCCCGATCGAGCGAAGAAATTTTCCGGAAGCGGATCGTAAGCGGGAGAAGATCCGGTGCAAAAGAAAAGAAAGAGATAACGCCGCAAGAGGACTGATCGCGGTAACGGTTGCCAGCATGATGTTAAACGCGGTGATGGCTGTGATCATTTACATCTTGCAGGCAGGCCCAATCTAAGGAGGTGAACAAAGAAATGGACGAAGAGGTAAAGAAAGATGCCGAAGAAGAAATGAACTGCATCTTAGAACTGCTTGAAGAATGGTGTCTGAAATACGATCAGGATTATGCAAACGCGGTTGTGCTTGTGAAACATAATCAGATCACATCATGGGGAAGTATAGGAAATCACGAAGACCTCGTTTGCAGAATAAAAAAGCGCCCATAAATGAGGCGGCAACCTCTAGGACGCATAGTTAAAAAAATCATTTTTATTATAACAGAAAGGGTGAAGAAAGTGAAGAAATTTGAATTAACAAATGAATTTATTACAAATATGTTCGGGACAAAGCTGTTCCGCATCCGTGCCTTGTTGAGTTCGGCGATGTGGAAGCCGGAGAACTTGGCGGGTATGTGGAGAAGGAATCAAACCTTGGTCATGACGACAATGCGTGGGTGTACGACAATGCGTGGGTGTACGGAGATGCACAGGTTTCCGGCGATGCGCTGGTGTACGACAATGCGTGGGTGTACGGAGATGCACAGGTTTCCGGCGATGCGCGGGTGTGCGGCAATGCGCGGGTGTACGGAGATGCGCGGGTGTGCGGCAATGGGGACTATGCATACGCTCACGGTTTCGGATCTGTCAACCGCACAACGACCTTCTTCCGTCTCAAAGATGGTGGCGTGGGTGTACGGTGCGGATGCTTCTACGGGACGCTTGCACAGTTCCGGGATAAGATCCGGGAGACGCACGGGGAATCTGCGATAGCCGAGGAATACCTCGACCTTGCGGCACTGATGGAAAAAAGATTCAGGAGGACGGGAAATGAACAGAAGACAGAAGAAGAAAGCTGAGACGGATGTTTATCACACAGAATTAAATATCGTCAGTTAGTTTGGGAAAGAACCAAAGCTGGATATTCGTGGGTGGTCCGATGACCACGAGAAGATGACAAAAGGAATCAGCCTCACGGAGGATGAGTTCGTAAAAATTGCCCGTGCAGGGTTAGAAAAATTAGGAGGGAAATAATTATGCAGATTATATTTAATAGTTACGAAGAAATGATGGATTTTATGGAAAAAATTCAGGGGCGTGCGTCGGCAAAGGAAGAGAAGGCAGTTACAACCGCGGAAGAGATGAAACAGCATAGTGTTTCAGAAAGTTGTCAAAGCACTCCTGTATCAGCACCGGTACAGAATGTGCCGTCCGTATCCATGCCGGTTGCTCCGACTGTACCTGTACAGACTGCAGTTCCAACTAGTCGGCACGAGTATACGCGGGATGATTTGGCGCGGCAGCGATGACTCTGATGGATAAGGGGGGTATGGTTCAACTACAGCAACTGCTTACAAGCTATGGATGTGAGACGTTACAGCAACTTACGGAGGATCAGTTCGGTAGTTTCGCGACATCACTTCGGGGAATGGGGGCGCAGATCTGATGGGACATGATGAAAGAGATCACGCACTCTTAAGTGCATCCAGCGCACATCGATGGCTCAAATGTACGAAGAGTGCTCGATTGGAAGAACAGTTTCCGGATACTACCTCGGAAGCGGCAAAGGAAGGTACACTGGCACATGAACTTGCTGAACTGAAGGTGCGGAATTATTTTAATCCCGGGGACGTTTCCAAACGTAAACTCACCTTTGCAATCAAAAAATTTAAAGAAGATCCTCTGTGGGATGACGAGATGTTGATACATACAGATACTTATATCGATTATATCCGGGATGTATCTATCAAGCTTCCGGCAACTCCGTTTGTAGAAGTGGAGAAACGGGTCGATTTCAGTGATTATGTTCCGGAAGGATTCGGAACTGCAGACTGTATTATGATCCAGGGGAACACTCTGTTCGTAATTGATTTCAAATATGGAAAAGGTGTTCCTGTTTCCGCCGAAGAGAATCCGCAAATGATGTTGTATGCGCTGGGTGCGTATGAAGCATGTAAGATTCTTTATCCGATTGAGCGGATTCGCTTAGGAATTGTACAGCCCCGCCTTCCGGATGGAATTTCGGAATGGGAGTGTACATTGGAAGAGCTCCTGCAATTTGGGGCTTATGCAAAAGAGCGCGCGACACTTGCATTTGCGGGAGAAGGAGAGTTCGCACCTGGAGAAAAGACCTGTAAGTTCTGCCGGGCAAAGAAACAATGCCGCGCACGATCTGACCACAATGTGAAGATGGCGTTCAATTTAGGAGAGCTGCCACCACTGATTACAAAGGAGGAAGCCGGACAACGTCTTTTGGCAATGAGGGACGTAGTTGCATATCAGAAAGACCTGCAGGAGTGGGCGCTGTCTGAATGTCTCGCCGGGAATGAAGTTCCCGGATGGAAGGCAGTGGAAGGAAGACGATCCCGCGACTGGACGGACATGGATGCCGCTTTTGAAAAATTAACTAAGAGCGGTGTTGTGGCAGAAGAAATCCTTTGGGAGAAAAAGCCGCTGACAATGGCACAGGTGGAAAAGACAATCGGAAAGAAAGATTTTGCAGATGCTGTGGGAGAGTTTGTGACCCAGAAACCGGGGAAACCGACACTAGTAGAAGCATCTGATAAGAGACATGCAATTACAAATAGAGTAACCGCACAGGAAGCATTTAAGGAGGAAAATTGAAATGGGAATCGGAGAAGCAACGAACGTAACAACAGAAAAAGCAAGATTAAGTTATGTACATTTATTTAAGCCTTATGCTGCAATGCAGGGGCAGGAAGAAAAATTCAGTGTAACTGTACTGATCCCGAAGACGGATGTGGAAACAATGGCCCGGATCAATGCAGCGATTGAAGCCGCGAAACAAAAGGGGATTACAGAAAAATGGAATGGGGCGTGCCTCCAATCGTACCGACTCCGGTTTACGATGGAGATGGAGTCCGGCCAAGTGACGGCATGCCGTTCGGAGAAGAATGTAAAGGTCATTGGGTGTTTACCGCAAGTGCGAAGGTAGATTATCCACCGGAAGTAGTGGATAAGATGGGAAATCCGATCATCAATCAGTCAGAAGTGTACAGCGGAATGTACGGACGAGTGAACGTGAATTTCTTCCCTTACTCATTTGGAGGGAAGAAAGGAATTGGATGTGGACTGGGTCCGGTTCAGAAGTTGGAAGATGGGGAAACCCTGTCAGGGGGACACGTATCCGCTGCACAGGCGTTCGGAGCGCCACAGCCGGCATCAGCAACACATCCACAAAATGGGGGAGTTCAGATCAATCCTATCACAGGACTTCCGATGTAATTTTTTGCGGAGTCGAAAGACTCCGCATGTTTAAAAGGAGAAGATACGGATGAGGCATCATCTATCGATAGATATAGAGACAAAAAGCAGCATAGATATTGGAAAAGCTGGATTATATAAATATGCACAGTCTCCGGATTTTGCAATCCTTTTATTTGCCTACAAATGGGATGATGATCCGGTTCAGATTGTGGATCTTGCTACAGGTGAATTGATTCCGGACTGGATACTGGACGAGCTTGTAGATCCGGATACGATCAAACACGCATATAACGCAGCCTTTGAATGGTACTGTTTAAATCGCGCTGGATATATGACTCCTTTGGAGCAGTGGCGATGTACTATGATGCACGGTCTGTACTGCGGATATACAGCAGGTCTGGACGCAACCGGAAAAGCAATCGGACTGCCGCGGGATAAGCGGAAGTTGACAACAGGAAAGGCACTGATCCGATATTTTTGTGTACCATGTAAACCGACAAAGACGAACGGGAACAGAACATGGAACTTGCCAAAACATGCGCCTGAAAAATGGGTGCTTTTTAAAGATTACTGCAAGCAGGACGTAATAACAGAGTACGAGATTTTGAAACGGTTGGAGCAGTATCCAGTTCCGGAAGAGGAAGAGTTCTTATGGCAGATGGATATTCGGATGAATGCGTACGGAGTTCGTGTGGATGAGGAGCTGATCAACGGGGCTCTGGCTATCGACGCGATCAGCAGTGAAAACCTGACGATGGAAGCTATTGATATTACCGGACTTGGAAATCCGAACAGTACCTCGCAGTTGAAAGTGTGGATTGAAAAGCAAATATCCGGAGAAATCTCCGGCTTGACGAAAGAGAACGTAACGGAATTATTGAGCCGTAGTGATATATCAGATGAGGTGAGGAGGGTGCTGGAGATACGTCAGCAGCTCGGAAAGACCTCCATTAAAAAATATGTAGCCATGAAAACCGCAGAGGGAGAAGGAGAACGCGTTCGAGGACTGACCCAGTTCTACGGTGCTAACAGAACCGGCAGATGGGCAGGACGTCTTGTGCAGATGCAAAACCTCCCGAGGAATTATTTGAAGACGCTGGACGAGGCTAGAAAGCTGGTAAAAGCAAAAAACTATGAGGGCGTCCGACTGATCTACGAAAACGTACCGGATACACTTTCCCAGCTGATCCGAACAGCGTTTATCCCTTCCGAGGGGCAGAAGTTTGTAGTGGCGGACTTCTCTGCGATCGAGGCACGTGTGATCGCGTGGCTGGCAGGAGAACAGTGGGTAAATGAAGTGTTTGCTACCCACGGAAAAATCTACGAAGCGACGGCGTCTCAAATGTTCCATGTGCCGATTGAAAAGATTGCAAAGGGGAATCCGGAATACAGCCTCCGACAGAAAGGAAAGGTTGCCACGCTTGCACTTGGTATCAGGGCGGCTCTAACGCTCTAATCGCAATGGGGGCTTTAAATATGGGACTAACAGAAGAAGAACTTCCGGACATCGTGCAGAGATGGAGGAGCGCAAACCCGAGAATCCGTGACCTGTGGTATGCCGTAGAAGAGGCATCGTTACAAACGATGCTGACAGCACAACCGCATGCGATCAACGGACTGATCTTTGCGCTGGAAAGCGATCTTGTGTATGGGCAACACTTCCTTACAGTACAACTTCCGAGCGGAAGGAAGCTTTTTTACCCGAAACCATTTTTACAGGAGAATCAGTTCGGGAAAGCGGCAATCCATTACTATACTGTAGGTCAGCAGACAAGGAAATGGGAAGTGACGTCCACTTATGGTGGCAAAATGACAGAGAATATCGTGCAGGCAATCGCAAGAGACTGCCTTGCGGAAACATTACGAAGAATTGAGAAAAAAGGGCTGCAGGTGGTATTCCATGTCCACGATGAAGTGATCATCGACGCGCCGATGGATGTGACAGTAGATGAAATTTGTAATCTGATGGCAGAACCGATAACATGGGCGCCAGGGTTAATACTGAAAGGCGCAGGATTTGAAAGTAACTATTATATGAAAGATTAGGGGATGTCGGATGCAACATAACAGAAAATTACACATTAGTACCGCCGGCACAAGAAAAACAAAGCACTGGCCGGAAACAGAAATCCTCTGGTCCGAATTTGTAGACAGGGTAAAAACTCCGGTACGAAGTACGGAGACAGTGGAAGAATATCTTGCGATGCCAAAATACCGACAGGATGAATTAAAAGATGTCGGTGGTTTTGTGGGCGGCACATTTGAGAATAATATCCGGAAAGCTGCTTATGTAAAGGGCAGAGATCTTCTGACTCTGGACATGGATAACATCCCCGCAGGCGGTACGGATGAGATTTTGAAACGGGTATCCGGTTTGGGGTGCGCGGCTCTGGTCTACAGCACAAGAAAACACGCTGGGTATGCGCCCAGACTCCGTGTGATCGTACCACTGGATGCGACCGCGTCAGCGGATGAATATGAGCCGGCGTCAAGAAAGCTAGCATCTTTGATCGGAATGGAATTCTGTGACCCGACTACTTTTGATGTGTCGAGGCTGATGTACTGGCCAAGCTGCTGTAAAGACGGGGAATACATCTTTGAAGTATACGATCACCCATTCTGCAGCCTGTCCGGTCTCCTTCAGATGTACGGAGACTGGACAGATATTTCGCAATGGCACAGGTGCCGGGAACGGCAGCAATCGAAAAGAGACGGCTTGCGAAACAGGAAGACCCGACTACAAAGCGTGGAATCATCGGTGCATTCTGCCGGACATACACGATCTCTCAGGCAATGGAGAAGTTCATTCCGGGGATGTATGATCCTACGGATATTGAGGGACGTTATACCTACACTGGCGGGTCTACGGTGGGCGGTGCAGTTGTGTATGACGGGGATCTGTTCCTTTATTCTCACCACGCAACGGATCCGTGTTCCGGCATGCTCGTTAATGCCTTTGATCTTGTGCGCCTACATATGTACGGTGATAAGGATCGGGACGCGAAAGACGGAACTCCTGTGAATAAACTGCCGTCCTTTGTGGCTATGAGCCATTTGGCAGTTGGCGATAAGGGCGTTTCCGATTTGCTTGCGAAAGAGAAGATGGAACAGGCTCGACAGGCATTCCAAGCAGAGGAGGGAGAGACAGTATCGGAAGATGACCTGTCTTGGATCTCCCGACTTACCCATGACGGAAACGGAAAAATAGAAAAGACGATCAATAACGCGGTGCTCATCTTGCAGAATGACCCTCTTTTAAAAGGGAAGATTGTGACGGATGAATTTGCAAGCTGCGGCTTGATCCTCGGAAAAGTTCCGTGGAGTGCGGGCGAGGAAAAGCGGAGATGGAAAGATGAAGATGATGCGGGCTTCTATAATTATATGGAATTGTTCTACGGGATTACCGGTAGAGAGAAGTTGGATAATGCACTCCTGATCGTGAGTAGTCAGAACCGCATCAACGACGTGAAAGAGTATTTGAAATCCTTAAAATGGGACGGACAGAATCGGCTAGATACACTTCTGAGCGTGTATTTGGGTGCTGAGGATAACGGCTACACAAGGGCCGTCATGCGTAAGTCTCTGTGTGCAGCGGTGGCCCGGGCGGTCACAGGTGGCGTGAAATATGATTATATGCCAATCTTTACCGGTCCGCAGGGAATCGGAAAGAGTACGTTCCTGCGGATACTGGGAAAAGACTGGTTTTCCGATTCCCTGACTAGTTTTGAGGGAAAAGAGGCCGCAGAACTTATACAGGAACGTGGATCAATGAGGTGGGGGAACTGACTGCTATGACAAAGCAGGAGACCAATGCGGTCAAGCAGTTTTTAAGTAAGACAGACGATATCTACCGTGCCGCCTATGGGCGCAGAACAAACAAATATCCGCGCCGCTGCGTCTTCTTCGGAACGAGCAACGAAGAAGAGTTTTTAAAGGACATGACGGGAAATAGACGGTTCTGGCCAGTGGATGTGGGCGTGCATCTGGCAAAGAAGTCCGTGTGGCAGGATCTGCCGCAGGAAGTGGATCAGATCTGGGCGGAAGCGTACACCTATTGGATTCTTGGAGAACCTTTGTATATGACCAAGGAAGAAGAACAGCTGGCGGAAGAGATGCAGGAGAGCCACAGAGAGGCATCCGGAAAGGAAGGGCTGATCCGTGAATTTTTGGAACGGTTGATTCCTACAAACTGGAATCAATTAAGTCTGTCTTCAAGACGGCAGTACTTCGCCGGTAATTTGCGTCTCCCGGAAGGAACAGAGCTTGTAAAACGAGATAAGGTGTGTGCAATAGAGGTGTGGACAGAATGCTTTAATGGAGAAGTACGGTTTATGAAAAAAACAGACAGCATGGAAATCAACAGTATATTGGCATCCATGAAAGGATGGAAGAGGAATAAAAATGTAAGGCGATATGGTCCGCACGGAGTTCAGAAAGGATTTGAAAGGGTGTAAACGTTATGCGTATACCATACGAAAAAATGCGGTTTACGGAGAAAAATAGCGATGTAAACCGAGTAAACGGTAAATTTTTAAAAGTTTACGTACTTAGTTGTCAGGAAAACCCAGTAAATGCAAAGGTTTTTAAGTATATGTAAACTATGTAAACCAACTTTCTATAGTAATGAAAAAATATATAGGTTAGGTAAATATACCTGTTGTACCTAATGTACCTAAATTACCTAATTAAGATATCTCATTACATATTATAGGGAAGTTGGTTGCGGCAAGCCGGAAAGGGGTGGATATTCTTGAGAAGAAATTTAAAAGGTGTTCGTTCCGAAAAAACAGAAGAAAGTGAGAAAGAAAAATGCTTGATGAAAATAGAGTTCTCTGTGCAGAAATGCTGTTGTCAAAATTTTTTGTGGGGAAGAAAAGTACAACAGCGAAAGAGGCGATGCTTTATGTGAAGGGGATGATGCAGGGAGAAGGTGTTAGAAAAAGTGAGATAAGAGAGGCAAGAAAACGCCTCAGCATAGGAACTGAAAAAGTAACCGAAGGATACGTATGGTCTTGGGAGAATCCTATTGACCCGGAAATTATGTGGAAAATAAAAAGCGAGGAATTTATGACATGAAAGAAAGAGAAGTAGAAAAAATGCTGGTGGACGGAATCCGAAAACTGGGCGGCAGAGCGTTCAAGTGGGTAAGCCCCGGTAATGACGGTGTGCCGGATCGGATTGTAGTTCTTCCCGGGTTGCCTGCAATTTTTGTAGAGCTGAAAACAATAACAGGGAGACTGACGTCCCTACAAAGGGTGCAGCTGAAAAGATTAAAAGACTTAGGTCAGACAGTGATGGTACTTTACGGGGAAAAAGAAGTGACAGAATTTTTGAAGGAATGTGAGGAGGTGATGCTACATGATGTTCAAACCGCACGGTTATCAGCAATACTGCATAAACAAAATCATTGAGATTAAAAAAATCGGGCTTTTTTTGGACATGGGTTAATGGTTTGGGAAAGACAGTCACGACCCTGACTGCGATCCGTGAATTGAAGTATAACCGGTTCCAAGTGAAAAAGGTGCTGGTGATCGCACCGAAAAAAGTAGCGGAGGGTACATGGACGAAAGAGAAAGATAAATGGGATCACACAAAGATCTTGAGGGTTTCCCCGGTTTTGGGAAGCCAGACAAAACGAATCCGGGCATTAAACACGCCGGCAGATATTTATATTATCAACCGGGAGAATGTATGCTGGCTGGTGGATTACTACCGGAACAGCTGGCCGTTTGATATGGTGGTCATCGATGAGTCCAGCAGCTTTAAGAGTCACAAGGCGAAGAGGTTCAAATCCCTGGCAAGTGTTGGGACGCATATCGACAGGATTGTGGAGCTTACAGGTACACCTTCCCCAAATGGACTTGAGGACTTATGGGCACAGGTATTCCTTCTGGATGGAGGCGAACGTCTGGGACGGAGATACACACAGTTCCGGGAACGGTATTTTGATCCCGGGGACAGGGACAGGGGCAGGGGTGTGATATATAACTACAAGGCAAAGCCGGGAACGGAAGAAAGCATCTTGCAAAAAATTTCGGATATCTGCATCTCCATGAAAGCGGAGGATTACTTACAGCTTCCGGAAGTCACTTATCACGAAATCCCGGTAATGCTGGATGATAAATCAAGAAAAGCCTATGCCGACTTGGAACGGAAGATGGTACTGGAGCTTCCGGAAGATGAGGAGGAGATTAGCGTGACTAGTGCAGCGGCGTTAAGCAATAAGCTGCTACAACTTGGAAACGGGGCGATTTATGACGAAGATCGGAATATCCACGAGGTGCATAACTGCAAGATCGAGGCATTTATGGAGTTGATTGAATCCCTGCAAGGAAAGCCGGCACTGGTGTTTTACAATTTCCAGCATGACGGATCCGGCTGTTGGAGGCGCTCAAGAAAACAAAGTTGCGTGTCCGGGAGTTGAAAAACACACGGGATGAGGATAATTGGAATGCCGGACAGATCGACATCCTTCTGACCCATCCGGCAAGCAGCGCTTACGGACTGAACCTGCAGCAAGGTGGAAATCATGTCATTTGGTTCGGATTGACATGGAATTATGAGCTGTACACTCAAGCAAACAAGAGATTGCACCGACAGGGCAGACAGAACGAGTGATCATCCACCACCTTGTGTGTGCGGATACCCGGGATGAGGATGTGATGAAGGCGTTGGAAAAGAAAGATGATGTGCAGGCATGGGTGATGCAGAGCTTAAAGGCAAGGATCAAAGCAATTAGGGAGAAGCAGGTATGACGAATGCACAGAAAAAAAAGAGGATTGAAAGCCACTGGATCATCCGGTGATCTGTCCGGGATGTGGAAAAGAAATCAAACCGGATGATGATATGGGGAATGTGGAATATGTGAGGACAAAGAGAAAAACAGATATTTTCTTTCATACAGAGTGTATGGAGAAAGTATGGAAATAGAAGACATATGAGGTGAATCGATGAAAGATGAAATAAAAAGCATAGTAACAATCATTGAAGAAGTTTGTGAGGACATTTGCAAAAACTACTGTGAGTACAGAAATACGATAGACGACTACACAAATATTCTAAAGGTTGGCAAGATGGAAGTATTTATGACGAGTATAACCCTGGAGTCTTAGATTTGATATTGCTTTTGAATACAATGAAGGTACCCGTGTTTATTTTATCAACAAGAGAACCAAAACAGATTAAAGAATGGTGGGATAAGCAAGGGTTTAGTATGAAAGCAGAAATTATTAATTCTGACGAAACATTTTTCAAAGAACTTAGTTTTGTTGGCATAACGAGAACAAAGTTGCCGGCACAGATTTATGTGGATGATAGGGCGTATCGATACACAGGACAAACAGTAAAAGAGTTCCTACTTGATTTTACGGAGGTGGAGTGATGAAAATTCCGAAGAAAGTTCAAAGACTTATTGACCGGCGCGAGAAACTTGCAAAGAATTTGATTGACGTATGTAATGAATTAGACACATGGCTTGAAAAGAATGGCGCAGATTTTAATGATTCTGATTTAGTGGACAGCACGGTGACAGGATGCAGGATTTATTGTGAGCCGGAAAATGCAAAAAGTGATGTTGAAGATTATATAAAAAATAGAATGTGAATTATACTTAGGAGATGAACTATATGGAAATATTAGAGAAGATTTTGGAAGAGGTAACGCAATATACAAAAGATGTATACGAATGCGATCTTGACGATATCGTTGAGTATCAAAGAAGAAACAAAGAGGATAAATGTACATATATTGTACAAGGAATTGAAGAAGCAACAGAGTTTATCCGTTCACACATGGATGAAACTATTTCTGAAATGGAAAAAGTTGAAAAAGAGAAAGTAACAAGCGCAGAGATAATAACCAGACAAATTGATGGAAAACCATATTATCATATTAAGTTTAAAAAAAGTCGGTGAAGATGAATACACCATAGGGTATAGTTCTTTCAAATTGGATTATGTTGTTAAATGGCTTAATGATTACTTTGAGTTTTACGGAGAAGCAAAGGTATCTTGTGATGATAACGGTTGGATTCCGGTACAAGGGCGGTTACCGGAAGATAATCATAAAGGAATCTATGATATGCAACTGGTTACTCTTGAAGATGGAGAAGTATGTATGGGAGTGTATAATAATCGCGAAAAAGAATGGTGGACTAGAAAACAAGAGGGAGAAAGATGGTATACAAATAAGCATAATGTTATTGCATGGCAACCTCTTCCAGAACCATACAAGGAGGAAAAGAAATGCTGAGATACGGCGAGTGTGATATGCAACGAGAGAGTGGCGAATGTCCGTTAGATCGGTTGAATTAAGTTGATTTTAATGGAGAGGTAAAAATGGAAAGCGATGCGGGAAAAGACGGATCACGGAAACGAATGTACAAAAAGTGTTACGACGTAGAGAAACTGAAAAAATATGTGGACGAAGGAAAGTCGAACGTAGAAATAGCATATTTGTTAGACATATCAGTGGCAACGGTGGTAGCAGGCATAAAAGCATATGGATTAAAAGGGATGCGGAAACGTGGTAGACCGAAAAAGGAGATGATACCTTGATCAACACAAATGAACCAAGTGCTGCCGCGTTGATCCGAGCGCAGGGGCAGCAGATCCGGCGGGAGACAGCGTGGGAATATTTACAGAGACGATGTGGATTAAGGGGTGATGCGGATGGACAAGAAAAAACTCAGCCAGTTACGGCCACTGAAGAAAGAGCTGGAGCTGATCGACAAAAAACTGGACAGGCTGTATGACCGGCAAGAAAACGTACCGGTAGTGTTAGGAAAAGTGGTTGGGTCAAGCAAGGATTTCCCGTATACGGAAGTTAGAATGACGGTTCAGATGGATGAGCGAAAGAGGCGGATGAGATTAGCAAGCAGATGCGGATCCGGAAGCAACGCAGAGAGCAGGTAGAGAGCCTGATTACAGAGATTGAGCAGTTCATTGCAGAGATTCCGGACAGCAGAGACCGGCAGATATTCGAGTTGATTTACATAGATGGGAAAAAGCAGAGGGAGGTTGCGGGTATAGCGGGATATAGTCGTTCGAGAATATCCCAGATAATCAATGGGTATTTGAAAGATTAACACAATTAACAAAAATAATATGCTATAATTATTCTAGAGCCAAAAGGTAAAGCGCCTGCGGCTCTTCCCCCTACTCTTGCGTAAACCAAGTAAAGACGTCCTGCATTTGCGGGGGCGTTTTTCTGTTGCGTTTATGAAAATTTAACAAAATTGTGAATTTTCGTCGGGCTAGTTGATTTTTATCGAAAACCCGATATAATAAAAGTAAAAGGAAGCTATTTTACCTTGGAGGGAAAAGTAGGCGTTCTTTTTTGCACCATTTAGGCGGAATTTCGCTCTAAATAAGGCAAAGGAGGGAGAAATTATGGCAACATCCACATTCGGCAAACAGTTCGCTGTGAAACCGGAGAAAGCACATGATTTTGTGAAAGAAATGACTAAGAAAGTGGCTCCCACACTGAGTAGTGATTTCAAAACTCACTTAAAACATGAAAAAGATTTGAAAGAAAATCTTCGGAGAGCACTTAAGTAAATGATTGAATATTTAGTTGTACCAATGGGAGAAATAGTAAACAAAGGGTACGATGCAGAAAAAATCGAAAGTGCATTTAAAAAGTTCTCTTGTCATCGTGAGATTGATTTAGAGGACTTTTAGTGCATAAAACTATACCTTATGAAAATACTAATTATGGGAAAACATACCTTCTAGTTGATCAAAAACAACTGGAAGACGGAAAGTTCAGGGTATTGGCATATTTTACGATAGCTCAGAAGTCGTTAGACATTTCAATCCTATCGAACAAGCGGAAGAGGAAAGTTCTCGGTAATTATCCTGGAAGAGATAAGTTGGAATCAGTTCCGGCATATTTAATTGGCCAGCTTGGAAGATGCGATACTTGTTCTAATGAAGAATTGAGTGGTCAGCAGATATTAAATGAGTGTTATCATGCTATAAGCCTGGCTGCAAAGGTAGTCGGTGGGAATCTAATCGTTCTTGAATGCAGGGAGCATATGTATGATAAGTTTTATGAGGGTCAGGGGTTTAAGAAGCTGTATGATGAGCTGAATGATGAAAGCCTATATACCCTTTATAAGAAAATTGATTTTACTGATTATTGGAATACATAGAAATTAAGGCACTCCGGGGTGCTTTTCTAATGCAAAATTTTAAGTAGAGGAAGGTGGTGAGCCTGGATGACAAAAAAGCAGAAAAGATTTGTAGAAGAATATTTGATTGACCTGAATGCACTCAGGCAGCCATTCGGGCGGGGTATTCTCCGGCCACGGCAAAAGAGATCGGATGTGAAAACTTAACAAAACCTAACATTTCAGAAGCAATCGCGAAAGCAATGGCGGAACGTTCGCGAAGGACAGGGGTTAATCAAGATCGCGTACTTCAGGAGTTGGCCAAAATTGCATTTGCAAAGATTACGGACGCAGTGGATCCGAAAACAGCAACCGTGAGGGAATATGCATCCGAAGATGATTTAGCTTGTATTCAGTCGATTAAAATAAAACCGAATGAGTTTGGAACAGAAAGAGAAATCAAAATGTATGACAAAAGGTCTGCGTTAGTGGATCTCGGAAAACATCTTGGATTATTTAATTCCGATAAGGAGCAGGAAAAGCCGATTCAGATCACTTTTGTGAAAGCGAGTGAGAAGCAAGATGGCGGATAATATCGATTTTGCATTAAATGATCACTTCTATGATTTTGTGGATGACTGGAACTATAAACTTTATTTACTAGTCGGTGGATATGGCAGCTCCAAGAGTTATCATGTAGCCGTAAAACTGATTAAAAAATTGCTTGAAGAGAAACGAAAAGCTTTGGTTGTCCGAGAGGTTTTTGATACAATCAGAGACTCTTGTTATGACCTTTTGCAAGAAGTTGCTGAAGCTATGGGCGTTGATGGCTATTTGACGTTTACATCATCGCCGATGCAGGTCAAGTTTCGCAATGGCAGCAGGATTATTTTTAAAGGGATGGATAAACCGGCAAAATTAAAATCCCTGAATGGTGTATCCATCGTATGGATTGAGGAGTGTTCAGAAGTGAAATACGCAGGATTTAAGGAGATACTCGGACGTTTGAGACATCCGACTCTAAGCAATCATATCATTCTATCAACAAACCCGGTCAGTAAAGGAAACTGGTGTTATAAATATTTCTTTCAGGACAAAAAGAAGAAAGTATTTGTTTTGGATGATGAGAAACTATATAAAGAGCGAACCGTAGTTGTCGGGAACACGTACTACCATCATAGTACTGTTGACGACAATTTTTTTGTGCCTAAAGAGTATGTGGAGCAGTTGGATGACTTGCAGACACATGACCCGGATCTGTACCGTGTGGCAAGGAAAGGGCGTTTTGGAGTAAATGGAACGCTCGTGTTCCCACAATTCGTTGTAGAGTCTGCAAATCAGGTTGAAAAAGAAATCAAAGCAATTAGAACCCCGCTTGAAAAGAATGGTATGGACTTCGGTTTTGTTACTTCATACAATGCCGCGCTTCGGATGGTCGTTGATCACGACGAAAAGATTTTATATATTTACCGGGAGTACTACAGCCGGAATAAAACAGATCCGGAGATAGCGGAAGATATGAAAGACTGGAAGGATATTGTAATTAAAGCAGATTGCGCTGAACCAAAGGCAATAAGGTATTACAAGCAGTCAGGCTTCCGAATGAAAGCGTGTAAGAAGTTCAAGGGCAGCAGGGCGATGTATACGAAGAAAGTAAAGCGATTTAAAAAGATTGTATGCTCCGATGCCTGTCCGAATACGATCGATGAGCTTCAGGACTTGACCTTTGCGGTAGATAAAGATGACGAGATCATCGAAGATGAATTTAATATCGATCCGCATACATTATCGGCAATATGGTACGCTCTGGACGATTACGAGGTTTCGGACTTAAAAGGCGGCGGATTAAGAACACTTGGAACGAGGTGACAAGGTGAAAATAAAAGAATTATGGAACAAAATCAGAAAGGGCGTGAAAGCGGGAATGGCAGCGGCAACAGAGAGCAACGTACTTACGGACAACAGAGTTGTAAGTATGATAGAAAAATTTAAAGCTTCGGGAAAATATGAGTTGATGCAAGAGGGGGAACGGTACTATCAGGCGGATAACGATATTAAGAACCGGAAAATTACAAGGAAAGTAGACGGGCATAAAGAGGAAGAGACATGGAGAGCGAACAATAAACTTGCCCATGCGAAGTATAAAATTCAGGTAGATGAGAAAATTGCATACTTGCTTACAAAGCCGGTTACATATAAAACAGACGGAACAGATAAAAACGACACTTATGTCGAAAAGGTCAAAGATGTGCTTGGGAAACACTTTCAGTATCAACTTACACAACTCGGATATGAGGCGTCAAACAAAGGGATTGGATGGCTGCATGTATATCTTGATCCGGAAGGAGAGTTGAAAACAATCGTGATCCCGGCGGAGCAGTGCATTCCGTACTGGTCGGACAGAAGCCATACAGAACTGGATGCCATGATCCGGGTATACAATACGACGGTATGGCAGTATAACCAAGAGAAAGAGATTACGAATGTAGAAATTTGGACAAAGGACGGCGTAAAATATTACCGTTTAGAAGGACAAATGCTCGTCTACGATAACGATAAAAGTATGGATGCAGGCGGACCCGTAGCGCATTATAAAAGCGTAGAGGAGTGGAAAACGTGGGGGAAAGTGCCATTCATTCCGTTTAAAAACAATCAGATCGAAATGCCGGACATCAAATTTGTAAAGAGCTTAATTGATGGCTATGATTTAGGGCGCAGTGAAGCGGCGAACTATATGGATGAGGTCAAAAACCTGATATTTGTCTTAAAGGGGTATGGAGGTCAAAATCTATCAGCTTTTATAAAACAGCTCAATGAAGACAGAGCAATTTTGATCGACGACGCAGAAGATGGAGCGTCGATACGCTTACGCCACAAATGGATATTACTGCATTGCGGGAGCACTACGAGCAGTTAAACCGCGATATTGTAGAGAGCGGGCAATCGGTAAATAAAGACTTGGACAAATTCGGATCAGCGCCGTCCGGTGTGGCTTTGAAATTCATGTACAGTAGTCTTGACCTTAAATGCAACCTTATGGAAACGGAGTTCAGCAGAGGGTTTGAGCTGCTATTGTATTTTGTGGATCTGTATTTGCAGATTTCCGGACATGGATATTACGAAAAGATTGATGTAGAGCTGGTCTTTAACAGAGATATGGCGATAAACGAGGCGGAGCAGATCCAAAATTGTAGTAATTCGCAGGGGATTATATCGGATGAGACACTGATCGCGCACCATCCTTTTGTGTCTGATGTGGAAGAAGAAACTGGAAGCGTTGAAAAGGCAAAAGGAAGAATATAGTCCGTCGTGGGATCAAGCGCCGATTGTAAAGGACGGAGGAAATGGAGAAGAATAGCGAATACTGGGAAAAGAGACTTGCGTCGGAAACGTGGAAAACTTACAACTCACTGGAAGAAAAGAACCGGGAACTGTTGGAGTTTTATATCGATG
>ENA-OQCP01000201-OQCP01000201.1-human-gut-metagenome-genome-assembly--contig:-NODE-201-length-25767-cov-2.346490_pt1 | contig 25767 bp, 31 predicted proteins | sample MGYA00242760_ERZ504583 | MGnify/ENA primary metagenome ERZ504583 (study PRJEB26092, sample SAMD00036308) | human gut metagenome | host: Homo sapiens | study: EMG produced TPA metagenomics assembly of...
ACGGGGGTCTTTTTGAAATGAAAAAGGATTATGTAATTTTTTACGCGTTTTTCTCTCCGTCAAATTCCTGTTTCAGGTTCTTGTTCGCGGTAGAAAGCATCAGCTTAATACGGTTCAGCTGGTTCACCTCCGAAGCGCCTGGATCGTAGTCAACTGCCACGATATTTGCCTTCGGATACTCCTTGCGAATGGCTTTAATAACACCTTTACCGACAATATGATTCGGCAGGCACGCAAACGGCTGGATGCAGACGATATTGTAAACGTCGCTGTGGATCAGCTCCATCATCTCGCCTGTCAGGAACCATCCCTCACCTGTCTGGTTACCGCAGGAAACAATCGGAGAAGCATACTTCGCCAGATCCCGTACATCAGCCGGCGGATCAAAGTGTTCGCTCTTCTTGAACTCTGCAACTGCCGCGCTCCGCAGCCAGTTGATCAGCTTAATGCCCGTATTTCCGAGCATCGAAGAGCTCTTCTTGAATCCAAGGTGCTCTACCTTGAAATTCGTATTGTAGAAGCAATAGCAGAAGAAATCGATCAGATCCGGCACAACCGGCTCGGCGCCTTCGCTTTCGAGAAGCTCCGCCAGATGGTTATTGGCCGCCGGAAGGAACTTAACCAGAATCTCGCCGACAATACCGACACGCGGTTTTTTCTCGTCCGTAATCGGAATATGGTCAAAGTCGCGGATCATGGTGCGGCAGATCTGTTTAAACCGGGTATGGCTCAGGTGTTTGGAAGAAATGAAATCAATACAGATTTTCTCCCATTTCCTGTGAATCCGGTCCGTTGTTCCCTTCTTCTGCTCATAAGGACGCATCCGGTAAACACATTTCATTATGATATCACCGAACTCCGCTGCATAGCAGAGACGAATCGCGAGATCCGGTGTAATCTTAAAGCCCGGATTTTCTTCCAGACCGCTTAAGTTAATCGAGATTACCGGAATCTGCGTCATATCGGCCTTCTCCAGTGCACGGCGAATAAATCCGATATAGTTTGATGCACGGCAGCCGCCGCCGGTCTGGCTCATGATGACTGCTACTTTGTTCAGGTCATACTTGCCGGAGAGCAGCGCCTGCATAATCTGTCCAACTACCATCAGAGACGGATAGCAGGCATCGTTGTTGACGTATTTCAGTCCGACATCAACCGCCTCTTTGTTGTCGTTCGGAAGCACTTCCAGATTGTATCCGGCTGCGTTGAACGCCGGCTGCAGAATCGAGAAGTGGATCGGTGACATCTGCGGGCAGAGGATGGTGTAGTCTTTCCGCATTTCTTTCGTGAAGACCGGTTTCTGGATCGAGGACGGAAGAATCTCGCGTACCGCCTGTTTCCGGTCATGTGCACGCAGAGCAGCGAGCAGAGAGCGGACACGGATTCTGGCAGCGCGAGGTTGTTGACCTCATCGATCTTCAGGCAGGTATAAATCTTGCCGCTTCTGGTCAGAATCTCATAAACCTCATCAGTGGTAACGGCGTCGAGACCGCAGCCGAACGAGTTCAGCTGAATCAGGTCAAGATCGTCGCGTGTCTTTACATAGTTTGCAGCTGCATACAGACGGGTGTGATACATCCACTGGTCATTGACACGAAGCGGGCGCTCGAGCGGTGCAAGATGGGAAACAGAGTCCTCTGTTAAAACGCACAGACCGTAGGAGTTAATCATATCCGGAATACCGTGATGAATTTCCGGATCGATGTGGTACGGTCTTCCGGCAAGTACGATACCTCTGCGGCCGGTTTCTTTCATATACTGCAGCGTCTCTTCACCTTTTTTCTGCATATCACGTCTTGCAGCGGCGAGCTCCTCCCATCCGGCATGGACAGCGGCGCGGACCTCATCCTCCGGCAGGCCGGAAAATTCTTTTGCCAGGCCGTCGGCGAGAACCTTTTCACTCGTAAATGCGAGGAACGGATTGCGGAATGTGATGGAGTCGTCCTGGAGCTCATCCACGTTGTTTTTGATGTTCTCCGCGTAGGAAGTAACGATCGGGCAGTTGTAGTGGTTGATGGCCTCCGGGAACTCGGTACGCTCGTACGGGATACACGGATAGAAGATGAATTTTACGCCGTGGCGTAAGAGCCAGGTCACATGGCCGTGGGCCAGTTTCGCCGGGTAACACTCGGATTCACTCGGGATCGATTCGATGCCGAGCTCATAAATCTTGCGGCTTGAAGTCGGGGAGAGTACCACGCGGTATTTCAGCTGCGTGAAGAAGGTGTACCAGAACGGATAGTTCTCGAACATATTGAGGACTCTCGGAATGCCGACCTCTCCGCGGATTGCTTCATCCTGCGGCAGCGGCTGGTAGCCGAAGATTCGTTTGTATTTGTATTCGAACAGGTTCGGAATATGATCCTTGTTTTTCTCTTTTCCGATTCCGCGCTCACAGCGGTTTCCGCTGATGTACTGACGGCCGCCGGAGAATTTGTTGATGGTCAGACGGCAGCTGTTCGTACAGCCTTTGCAGTTTGCCATCGTGGTCGAGTATTTCAGCTCATTGATCTTTTCGATGGAGAGCATCGTAGTCTCCTGATCTGCCGAATAGCGCTCTCTTGCGATCAGCGCCGCACCGAACGCACCCATAATGCCGGCGATGTCCGGGCGGATGGCTTCGCAGTTGGCGATCCGCTCAAAGCTTCGAAGAACGGCATCGTTGTAGAATGTACCGCCCTGTACGACGATGTGGCGTCCCAGCTCGGTGGCATCGGAAACTTTAATTACCTTATACAATGCGTTTTTGATGACGGAGCAGGCAAGTCCGGCAGAAATATCAGCAACGGATGCGCCTTCTTTCTGCGCCTGTTTTACCTTGGAATTCATAAATACGGTACAGCGGGTACCAAGATCGATCGGGTGTTTTGCGAACAGTGCTTCGTGTGCAAAATCCTGTACACTGTAGTTCAGGGACTGCGCGAAGGTTTCGATAAAGGAACCGCAGCCGGAGGAACATGCTTCATTGAGCTGTACGCTATCTACAGTGCCGTTTTGATCTTGATACATTTCATATCCTGACCGCCGATGTCGAGAATACAGTCGACTTCCGGATCGAAGAATGCTGCGGCATAGTAATGAGAAATCGTTTCAACCTCACCCTCGTCCAGCATCAGCGCAGCTTTGATGAGTGCTTCGCCGTAACCGGTGGAACAGGACCAGGCGATCTGTGCGGAATCCGGCAGTTTGGAGTAGATTTCCTGGATCGCGCGGATCGAGGTGCCGAGCGGATTTCCGTGGTTGTTGCTGTAGAAGGAATACAGAAGAGCGCCATCCTCACCAACGAGCGCGGCTTTTGTGGTTGTGGAACCGGCATCGATTCCGAGATAGCAGTTTCCTTCGTAAGTGGAAAGATCAGCCGTTACAACATTGTTGACGCTCTGGCGGGCCAGGAATGCATCGTACTCCTCCTTGTCTTTAAACAGCGGTTCGAGACGGGCAACCTCAAAATCGATGGCTACTTTTTCTTCGAGCCGTTTTTTCAGCGCGAGAAGAGAAACCTCGGTCTTTCCATCTGCATTCATTGCAGAACCGATGGCTGCAAACAGATGAGAGTTGTCCGGCACGATCGCGTGCTCGTCATCCAGTTTTAAGGTGCGGACGAACGCTGTCTTTAATTCCGAGAGGAAGTGCAGCGGGCCGCCAAGGAAGGCAACGTGGCCGCGGATTGGTTTACCGCAGGCAAGACCGGAAATGGTCTGGTTGACGACTGCCTGGAAAATAGAAGCGGCAAGATCCTCTTTTGTTGCACCGTCGTTGATGAGCGGCTGGATATCCGTTTTTGCGAATACACCGCAGCGGGCAGCGATCGGGTAGATGGCCTGGTAATGTTTCGCATACTCATTCAGGCCGGTTGCATCGGTCTGCAGAAGAGAAGCCATCTGGTCGATGAACGAACCGGTACCGCCGGCGCAGATACCGTTCATACGCTGTTCGACATTGCCGCCTTCAAAATAGATGATTTTGGCATCCTCGCCGCCGAGCTCGATGCAACGTCGGTCTGCGGAGCCAGTGCTTTTAACGATGTGGAAACTGCGATAACCTCCTGCGTGAACGGAATGCCAAGATGGTTGGCAAGCGCGAGTCCGCCGGAACCGGTGATGACGGGCTGCAGGGTCAGTTCGCCCAGTTTTTCGTGGGCTTCCCCGAGCAGATGGGCAAGTGTTTCCTGGATGTTTGCAAAATGGCGCTCGTAATCGGCAAAGAGAAGCTGGTTCTCTTCGTTGAGGATCGCAATTTTAACAGTAGTGGAACCGATGTCGATTCCAAGAGTATATTTTTTATCAGTCATGAATCAAACTCCTTTTATAATAAGAAACAATCTCAACACATTATACGACAAAAAATAAGGAAATACAATTGGAAAAAAGGCGATGTCTTATGAAAAAAGTATAAAGTCCTTGTGAAAAATGGAGAAAGCGGGAAAGAAAAAAGAGAAGAAAAAAGAAAATTCAGGCATTGTCAAAAACAGATTTTGCCTGTATACTAGAAATAGTATGCCCTGCATGAAAACAGGAGGCAGGGATCATTGAGAAAGGATGAAAAGCGTTATGTATAAAATTCTGAAAATGGAAGGAAGAGCGAAGCGCGCCCATATGGAAACCGTGCACGGCAATATCGAAACGCCGGTATTCATGAATGTCGGAACTGCAGCAGCAATCAAGGGAGCTGTTTCCACCGAAGATCTCCAGCAGATCGGCACGCAGGTAGAACTTTCCAATACGTATCACCTCCATGTGCGCCCGGGAGATGAAGTCGTAAAGAAGATGGGCGGACTCCACAAATTCATGGTCTGGGACAAACCGATCCTGACCGATTCCGGCGGATTCCAGGTGTTTTCTCTGGCAGGCCTTCGGAAAATCAAGGAGGAGGGTGTCTATTTCCACTCGCACGTAGATGGAAGAAAGATCTTTATGGGACCGGAGGAGAGTATGCAGATCCAGTCCAACCTGGCTTCAACATCGCGATGGCTTTCGACGAGTGCCCGTCGAGTGTGGCAGAGCGCCGTTATGTGCAGAACTCTGTCGACCGCACGGCGAGATGGCTGCAGCGATGCAAAAATAAGATGCAGGAGCTGAACCAGCGGGAAGACACGATCAACAAACATCAGCTTCTGTTCGGAATCAACCAGGGTGCGATTTATGAGGATATCCGCATTGACCATGCAAAACGGATTTCCGAGATGAATCTCGATGGCTATGCAGTCGGCGGTCTGGCAGTAGGAGAGAGCCACGAGGAGATGTACCATATTCTCGACGAAGTCGTTCCGTACCTGCCGAAAGACAAACCGACGTATCTGATGGGCGTTGGAACGCCGGCAAACATTCTGGAAGGCGTAGAGCGCGGCATCGATTTCTTCGACTGCGTATATCCGAGCCGGAACGGACGCCACGGTCACGTTTACACAAACCATGGAAAAATGAACCTGTTCAATCAGAAATACGAGCTGGATCCGCGTCCGATCGAGGAAGCTGCCAGTGCCGGCGTGCCGTCACTACAGCAGAGCCTACATCCGTCATCTGCTGAAAGCAAAAGAGATGCTCGGCATGCGGCTCTGTGTTCTGCACAACCTGTATTTCTACAACAATATGATGACAGAAATCCGGACCGCGCTGGACGAGGGCAATTTTGCTTCCTACAAACGGGCAAAACTCGCAGGATTTGAGGAATACGACAAAAAGTAATCGGGAAAGTATGAAATCTTTGGAAAATATCCGAAAAAGACTTGCCCATCGGTTCCGGATTGTGTATTATGATAGGTGTGTCTAAAGAACGGGATGTACTCTCGAATAACAGGAGGAAAGAAAATGTTTTTAGCAACAACAACAGCAGCAAACAGCGGTGTGATGAGCACTGGTATGTTAATTATGTGGCTGGTCATCATGTTCGGTATGATGTATTTCTTAATGATCCGCCCGCAGAAGAAAGAGCAGAAAAAACTGCAGGCAATGCTGAATGACCTCGCAGTCGGCGATGCAGTCATCACAACAAGCGGTTTCTACGGCGTAGTCATCGATATCACAGACGACGATGTCATCGTAGAGTTCGGAAACAACAAAAACTGCCGTATCCCGATGCGCAAAACAGCCATCACAGAGGTTGAAAAACCGGAGACAGCAGTCGTTGAAGAGAAAACAGAAAAGAAAAAATAATTTCACACGGCGAAAAGCCAGGAAAAACGCAGGTATTCAAAAAGAACGAATGCCTGCGTTTTTTTCGCCCCCGAAACTTCTTCGGCGGAACACGGCGAAAACGGGGAAAAATGCCGCGTATTTTTCTTTTAAATGGCAAAAAAGCAAAAAGATTATTGCGTTTCGTCCGATGCAAAGAAATTTCGTGTTGAAATTACCGGAAAAATGGCGTATAATTTAGAAATGCTATAGACGCAGAGAAAATAGAACGGTTTTTCAGCCGGAAGAAAAGAGGGAGAAAAATATGGAATACCGTATTGGATTAATTCACGGTGACGGAATCGGACCGGAAATTGTAAAGGAAGCAAAAAAAGTTCTGGACGCTGTCTGCGAGAAATATGGACATAAGTTTGAATATACCAACCTTCTGCTGGGCGGAGCTCCATTGATGTGCACGGCGTGCCGCTGACAGATGAAACCATAGAAGAAGCAAAGAAATGCGACGCTGTCTGATGGGCTCCATCGGAGGAGATGCAAAAACATCCCCATGGTACAAATTAAGCCCGGACAAGCGCCCGGAGGCAGGACTCTTAAAAATCCGGAAATCGTTAGGCCTGTTTGCAAACCTGCGTCCGGCTTACCTGTATCAGGAATTGAAAGATGCCTGCCCGTTAAAAGAAGAGATCATCGGCGAGGGCTTCGACATGCTGATTATGCGTGAACTGACCGGCGGCCTGTACTTTGGAGAGCGCAGCACTGTAGAAGAAAACGGCATCCGGAAAGCAACCGATACGCTGACCTACAGCGAGACCGAAATCCGCCGCATTGCAATCCGTGCATTCGACATCGCCATGAAGAGAAAGAAAAAAGTAACGAGCGTAGATAAAGCAAACGTTCTCGATTCCTCCGTCTGTGGAGATCCGTGGTAGAGGATGTTGCAAAAGATTACCCGGAAGTTACCTTAGAGCATATGCTGGTCGACAACTGTGCGATGCAGATCGTCCACAATCCGTGCCAGTTTGACGTCGTTCTGACCGAGAACATGTTCGGAGATATTCTTTCCGATGAGGCAAGTATGGTAGCAGGCTCGATCGGAATGCTTTCTTCCGCCAGCCTGAACGAGACAAAATTTGGTCTGTACGAGCCAAGCCACGGCTCTGCACCGGACATCGCAGGAAAGAACATCGCAAACCCGATTGCAACGGTTCTGTCCGCAGCCATGATGCTCCGCTATTCCCTGGATCTCGATCAGGAGGCAGAGGCAGTCGAAAATGCTGTACAGAAAATTTTAAAAGACGGATACCGCACCGTAGACATTATGTCTGAGGGATGTACCCAGGTATCTACATCCGAAATGGGAGATCTGCTGGTAAAAGCACTGGCATAAAACTGTAAGATAAGAAAAGAGGAAAAAATCATGAGAAGTGATGCTGTAAAAAAAGGAATCGCACAGGCGCCACAGCGTTCTCTGATGCGTGCGCTGGGTCTGACCGAAGAAGAAATGAAAAAACCGCTCGTAGGAATCGTAAGCTCCTACAATGAGATCGTGCCGGGTCATATGAACCTGGATAAAATTACAGAGGCTGTAAAAATGGGCGTTGCCATGGCAGGCGGAACACCAATCGTATTCCCGGCCATTGCAGTCTGTGACGGTATCGCCATGGGACACATCGGAATGAAATATTCCCTCGTTACCCGTGACCTGATCGCCGATTCCACCGAGTGTATGGCAATGGCACATCAGTTGATGCCCTGGTATGTATCCCGAACTGTGATAAAAACGTACCTGGTCTTCTGATGGCAGCAGCAAGAGTCAATGTTCCGACCGTATTTGTCAGCGGCGGTCCGATGCTTGCCGGCCATGTAAAAGGTGAGAAGAGAAGTCTTTCCAGCATGTTCGAGGCGGTTGGATCCTACGCTGCCGGAACTATGACAGAGGAAGATGTTTATGATTTTGAGTGCAATGCATGCCCGACCTGTGGTTCCTGCTCCGGTATGTACACTGCAAACAGCATGAACTGCCTGACCGAGGTTCTCGGCATGGGCTTAAAAGGAAACGGAACGATTCCGGCCGTATATTCCGAGCGTCTGCGCCTGGCCAAGAGAGCCGGTATGCAGGTTATGGAGCTGTTAAAACAGAATATCCGTCCAAGAGACATTATGACAAAAGAAGCATTCTTAAATGCTCTGACCGTCGATATGGCACTTGGATGTTCCACCAACAGTATGCTGCATCTGCCGGCCATCGCGCATGAGGCAGGCGTAGAGCTGAATCCGGAGATGGCAAATGCCATCAGTGAGAAGACCCCGAACCTCTGCCATCTGGCTCCGGCAGGATACCACTACATCGAGGAGCTGAACGAGGCCGGCGGTGTTTATGCCGTTATGAACGAGCTGAATAAACTGGGACTTCTGCACACCGAGTGCATGACCGCAACCGGAAAGACCGTTGGCGAGAATATCAAAGGCTGTGTCAACAAAAACCCGGAGATCATCCGTCCGGTAGAAAATCCATACAGCAAGACCGGCGGTATTGCTGTCCTGAAAGGAAACCTGGCACCGGATACCGCAGTCGTCAAACGTTCTGCCGTTGTACCGGAGATGCAGGTTCACGAAGGACCGGCCAGAGTCTTCGACTGTGAGGAGGATGCCATCGAGGCAATCCGCGGCGGCAAGATTGTGGCAGGCGACGTTGTTGTCATCCGTTATGAGGGACCAAAGGGAGGTCCTGGTATGCGTGAGATGCTGAATCCGACCTCTGCGATTGCAGGTATGGGACTTGGCTCTTCCGTAGCTCTGATTACAGACGGCCGTTTCTCCGGCGCATCCCGCGGTGCATCCATCGGCCATGTCAGCCCTGAGGCAGCAGAAGGCGGTCCGATCGCGCTCGTTGAGGAAGGCGACCTGATCCGCATCAATATTCCGGAGCACAAGCTGGAGCTTGCCGTATCGGATGAAGAGCTGGCACGCAGAAAAGCTGCATGGACTCCGAGAGAGCCGAAAGTAACCACAGGCTATCTGAAACGCTACGCAAAGATGGTTTCCAGCGCAAATAAGGGAGCCATTCTGGAGTTCTAATAGAAAAAAATCATATCAGCCGTCCGAACGTGCATTTTCATCGGATGGCTGATTTCATACACAAAGCCAAAAGATAAGGAAGGAATCATACAGACATGGAATTAACTGGATCACAGATTGTTATTGAGTGCCTGAAGGAGCAGGGCGTGGACACCGTGTTCGGCTATCCGGGGGAACGATTTTGAATATCTATGATGAGCTTTACCGTCATCCGGAAATCCACCACATCCTGACCTCCCACGAGCAGGGTGCTGCCCATGCGGCAGACGGGTATGCGCGTGCGACCGGAAAAACAGGCGTATGTATGGCAACAAGCGGCCTGGTGCGACAAATCTTGTCACTGGAATTGCAACTGCTACATGGATTCTACCCCGATGGTAGCCATCACCTGCAACGTAGGAAAGGCACTGCTTGGAAAAGACAGCTTTCAGGAGATTGACATTGCAGGCGTTGCGATGCCGATCACAAAATACAGCGTGATCGTAAAAGATATCACGGTTCTCGCAGACACGCTGCGCCGTGCGTTTTCGATTGCAAAGAGCGGAAGACCGGGCCCGGTTCTGGTGGATATCACGAAAGATGTCACGGCGGCAACGTATGAATATGAGCCAAAGACACCGGAAGCAATCGCACCGTCTACCGAAAAAATCACAGAAGAAGGACTGGATCACGTTGTATCTCTGATCCGGAAGTCGAAAAAACCGTATATTTTCGTGGGCGGCGGCAGCATCATCTCCGGTGCGGCCGAGGAAGTGCGTGAACTGGCACACCATATACAGGCGCCGGTCTGCGATACCCTGATGGGAAAAGGCGCTTTTTCGGGAACCGATCAGCTGTACACCGGCATGCTCGGTATGCACGGAACAAAAACATCGAACTATGGCGTGACGAAGTGCGACCTGCTGATCGTGCTCGGTGCAAGATTTTCCGATCGTGTCACCGGAAACGCCGCAAAATTTGCAAACAATGCAAAAATCGTTCAGATCGATGTAGATGCGGCAGAAATCAACAAGAATGTTGTTGTCGAGTCGAGCATCATCGGAGACGTCAAAGAAGTCTTAAAACGCCTGAATGCGAAGCTGGAGCCGATGCATCATGACGAGTGGATTGCCGAAATCGAGGCAATGAAAGAAAAATTCCCGTTAAAGCATGAAGAAGGCCTTACCGGACCGTTCGTGATCGAGGAGATCTATAAGGCAACCGACGGCCAGGCTGTCATCACGACCGATGTCGGACAGCATCAGATGTGGGCGGCGCAGTATTATCGGTATACGAGCCCGAGAACCCTTTTAACCTCCGGCGGTCTTGGAACCATGGGATTCGGTCTTGGAGCTGCCATGGGCGCCAAAATGGGACGCCCGGACAAAACCGTTATCAACATCGCAGGCGACGGCTGCTTCCGCATGAATATGAACGAACTGGCAACCCTTTCGAGACACAACATTCCGGTGATCGAAGTCGTTGTTAACAACCATGTACTCGGTATGGTACGCCAGTGGCAGACACTGTTCTATGGAAAACGGTATTCCAACACTGTTCTGCAGGATCAGGCGGACTTTGTCAAGGTTGCTGAGGCGCTCGGCGTAAAGGGCATCCGTGTGACGAAGAAAGAGGAAATGGGACCAGCCATCCGTGAGGCGATTGCGAGCGGAAAACCGGCACTGATCGACGTATGGATCGACTGCGATGAAAAAGTATTCCCGATGGTTCCGGCCGGAGCACCGATCGAGGATGTCTTCGATGCAGAGGATCTGGCAAAAAAGGAACAAGAAAAGGATTGACATATTTCTAACAAAGAGGTATCATAGTTTCAACGTGGTAAAGTAATACCGTATTACCATATGAATTGCAGACTTGTAAGAAAAACTGCAATACAGGTACAAACGATTACAAGGAAAACCACCGGCATAGGAACGGTGGTTTTCCAGTAATATAAAGTAGCAAGAGAAACAGGAGGATGAAAAATGAGCAGAGTTTATAATTTTTCCGCAGGACCGGCAGTTCTGCCAGAGGAAGTGTTGAAAGAAGCCCAGGAGGAAATGCTGGATTACCGCGGATGCGGCATGTCCGTCATGGAGATGAGCCACCGTTCCAAAGTATTCCAGAATATTATCGATGAGGCAGAAGCAGACCTTCGCGATCTGATGGGAATCCCGTCAAATTACAAAGTCCTGTTTCTCCAGGGCGGTGCATCGCTGCAATTTTCCATGATCCCGATGAACCTGATGAAAAACGGTGTCGCAGATTACATCGTAACAGGCCAGTGGGCAAAGAAAGCATACGCAGAGGCACAGAAATACGGAAAGACAAACAAAATTGCCTCCTCTGAGGATAAAACATTTTCCTACATCCCGGACTGCAGCGATCTTCCGATCAGCCCGGATGCCGATTATGTTTATATCTGTGAAAACAACACCATTTACGGAACCAAATACAAAAAACTGCCGAATACCAAGGGCAAAACCCTGGTGGCAGATGTCTCCTCCTGTTTCCTCTCCGAACCTGTTAATGTCTCCGATTACGGCATCATCTACGGCGGTGTCCAGAAAAACATCGGACCTGCCGGAATGGTCATCTCCATTGTCCGTGACGATCTGATTACCGACGATGTCCTGCCGGGAACACCGACCATGATGAAATTTAAAACGCATGCAGATGCCGGCTCTCTGTATAACACGCCGAACTGCTACTGCATCTACATGTGCGGCAAAGTGTTCAAATGGCTGAAGAAAATGGGCGGACTGGAAGTCATGAAACAGCGCAACGAAGAAAAAGCAAAACTGCTGTATGATTTCCTGGATCAGAGCAAGCTCTTCAAAGGAACCGTTGTACCGGAAGACCGTTCTCTGATGAACGTTCCGTTTATCACCGGAAATGCAGATCTGGATGCCAAATTCGTCAAAGAGTCCAAAGAAGCCGGACTTGAGAACCTGAAAGGTCACCGTACCGTCGGCGGTATGCGTGCAAGTATCTACAATGCAATGCCGAAGGAAGGCGTAGAAGCACTCGTAGCCTTCATGAAAAAGTTCGAGGAGGAAAATCTCTAATGTTTCAGTATCATTGCTTAAATCCGATTGCAGGCGTAGGCCTTGCAAATTTTAATGAAAACTATCAGCAGAGTGAAAGCCTGGAGGGAGCCGATGCGGTTCTCGTCAGAAGTGCAGCCATGCACGGTATGGATCTGCCGAAAAGTCTTCTTGCCGTAGCAAGAGCAGGAGCCGGTGTCAACAACATTCCGCTTGCCGACTGCGCAGAGCAGGGTATCGTTGTATTCAACACACCGGGAGCCAATGCAAATGGCGTCAAAGAGCTGGTGCTTGCCGGCATGCTGCTTGCATCCCGCGATATCGCAGGCGGTATTGAGTGGGTGAAGAGCGACAAAGAAGACGGCGACATTGCAAAGACAGCAGAAAAACAGAAAAAGAAATTTGCCGGCTGTGAGATCAGCGGAAAGAAGCTCGGTATCATCGGACTTGGCGCGATCGGTCAGCTTGTAGCAAATGCAGCAACCCATCTTGGCATGGAAGTATACGGATACGATCCGTACATTTCTGTCGATGCGGCATGGAATCTGTCCCGTGACATTCATCATATCCAGAACGTGGAAGATATCTACCGTACCTGCGATTATATCACCATCCATGTTCCGCTGATGGACAGCACAAAAGGTATGATTAACAAGGCAGCGATCGATGAGATGAAAGACGGCGTGGTTCTTCTGAACTATGCAAGAGACCTCCTGGTTGATGAGGATGCTGTTCTGGAAGCATTAAAGGCCGGAAAAATGAAAAAATATGTGACTGACTTTGCAAACCCGAAGGTAGTCGGCGCAGAGGAACCATCGTTACTCCGCATCTTGGAGCATCGACCAAAGAATCCGAAGATAACTGTGCTGTCATGGCAGTTAAAGAAATCCGTGATTTTCTGGAGAACGGAAACGTCAAAAACTCCGTCAACTTCCCGAACTGTGATATGGGTGTATGCACAGGAGCAGGCCGTGTGACCATCTGCCATAAGAATATTCCTGGTATGCTGGGTGCATTTACCACTGTTATGGGTAACGCCGGTGTCAACATCAGCGACATGACAAACAAAGGTAAAGGCGATTACGCTTACACCATGATGGATCTGGAAAGCGAAGCAACAAAAGAGATCGTAAAAGCGCTGGAAGCAGTAGACGGCGTGTTAAGGTTCGTATTATTAAATAAAGAAACAGCCATCCGAAAGAAACAAAAAAGGCGGTATCCGGAAAATGGATGCCGTCTTTTTTCGATGCCATGCATCCGAAGGAAGCCGCAAGCAGCAGGTGAAAAAGCATAAAAAAGAGAACTGCCGCATCAGAGCAGTTCTCTTTGGAAGAAGTTTAATAGAAAGTGCAGCCGCGTTTTCACAGGTAATATACTGGTCGGTTGTTGCTTTCAGCACATGAAATTCCCTGTTTCCTTCGTAGGAAATGAAGAAGAAAATCAGAGTTCCTCTTTCGTGCAGATCAGATCCGTTTCCAGACGGCTCCGCCGCGTACATCAGCAACTTCAATGCCCTGGGCTTTCAGGTCATCGCGGATTTTATCTGCTTCTGCAAGTTTTTGGCTTTTTTGCTCATATCGTTTCAGAACAAGAGCATCAATTTCCGGATCTCCTTCGCCGGTAATCTGATAGCCGGACGCGGTGGAAGCAGAAGTTGTCTTTGCAGCCTCTTTTCTCTTCGCATCTGCATGAGCGAGAAGGGAAAGACCGAGTACCTGATCGAAACTGTCGAGAAGCGCCAGCTTTGCAGCATCATGCATGTCTGCTTTTAACACATCGTACAGCGTTGTGATGGCAAGCGAGGTGTTGAGGTCGGCATCGAGCGCTTTCTGGAATTTCTCTTTTAAAGCAGTCATAGAGCTTCCTCGGCCGGTCCGTCTTTCGGGTCTAAAGCGGCGATGCGGGCGATCAGCTTGTCGTAGGCAATTTTGGCGTTGTCCAGGTTTTCCCAGGTGAAGACAAGCGCCTTACGGTAATGAGACTGGAGGCAGAAGAAACGGTAGACGAGAGGATCATAACCTTTTTCCTCAAGAGAGAAACGGTTAAAAACTCACCTTTCGATTTCGACATCTTTCCAGTCGATGTATTCAGGTGATGTACATGGAACCACTGCGGGCACCAGGCGTGGCCAAGATAGCTTTCGGACTGTGCGATCTCGTTCGTGTGGTGCGGGAATGCATTGTCTACGCCGCCGCAGTGCAGGTCAAGGTATTCGCCATTGTATTTCATGGAGATACCGGAGCACTCGATGTGCCATCCCGGATAACCGACGCCCCACGGGGAATCCCATTTCAAGGCCTGGTTCTCAAATTTGGATTTCGTAAACCAGAGAACGAAATCATTTTTGTTGCGTTTGTTTGTATCTTCCTCTACGCCCTCACGCACACCGACCGCGAGGTCATCCTCGTCGTGATCGTTGAATACGTAGTAGTGGTCGAGACGGCTGGTGTCAAAGTAAACATTTCCGCCGGCAAAGTAAGCGTAGCCGGTGTCCATCAGTTTTTCAATGATTCTGATATATTCGTCAATGCATCCCGTTGCGGCTGTACGACATCCGGGCGCTTGATGTTCAGCTTTTGCAATCCGCAAAGAATGCATCGGTGTAATACTGTGCGATTTCCATGACTGTTTTGTGCTCGCGCTTTGCACCTTTGACCATCTTGTCCTCGCCGGTGTCCGCATCGGAGCTTAAATGGCCGACATCGGTGATGTTCATGACACGGTTGACGTCGTAGCCTTCATAGCGGAGTGCCTTTTCCAGGACATCCTCCATAATATAACTGCGCAGGTTTCCGATGTGCGCAAAATGATAAACGGTAGGTCCGCAGGTGTACATTTCTACACGGCCCGGTGTGTGTGTCAGGAATTCAGCTTTTTTATGGGTTGCAGAATTATAAAGATACATAAAAGAAGTCTCCTTTTTTCTTTTCGTGCGGATACGGATGCAGAAGTGATGATACACAAGAAAGCAAAAAAGCGTCTGCTGTATCCGACAAGGATATCAGAGACGCCGCGTGCGGTGCCTGTTTTCCGTGTACTGCACTGGTTCCTTATTAAAATTAATATTAGCAGGATTTTTTTTGATGTCAATAGTCCGGAGACTGTCGAAGACAAAAAGTAAGAAAGTGATTTCGGTGTGAGCGGTCTTCATGGAAGGTTTTGCTTTGTAAAAGAAGGAAACGAAAGTAAAAAACGAAGTAAAAAACGAAAGTAAAAAACAGTATGACGCTCTTAAATAAGAAGAAATGTGATTTTCAGAAGTCTGTTTTTGCGTCCGGCAGGATTCTTTCCCGGAGCAAAATCTGAAACAAATACAAAAAGACAGTGCTGCAGAACGCAAATGGAAAGAAACAATTATTTGTGTAATCTTTTTTTATTCTAAAACCGAAGAATACAGGAAAATAGAAAAACAGCATCAGAACAATACCCAAAAAGAGGAAAATAGAGGATTTTGATGACTTTAAATGCAGTTTATACACTTTTCTCCTGCATCGGATATTGACAAACAGAGAGAGTTCTGGTTATAATGAACCAGTTGTTTTTGGACAAACGGACAAATATACGGGCATGAGGGATGAAGAAAACAAATCTTGTTGGACGCATCTCCTTTTTGTACTATTCGTTTTGATGTGGTAAAGTGCCAAAATGAAAAACGGTGGAATGGCGAAGCCGTTCCGGTAAATGTCCGGATGATGCAAAAACAACGCGAATCCATGAAAGGAGTTAGGAAGAAATTATGAAAAGAAAAATTGTAAGCGCATTACTTGTTATGAGTATGACTGCAAGCCTGGTTGCCTGTGGAAATTCCGGCAGCGGAAGTTCTGATCCGGCGGATGAGAGTGTAAGCGTAAGCAGCAGCGCATCTTCCGAAAGCAATGCAAGCGCATCTGCAAGCAGTGAGAGCGAAGCCGAGGCAGAGGAGTCCGAAATGCCGGAAGGATACGACGAGACCAGCACAGAGCTCTATAACGAGGCACTGGGCGATTTCAACGATGCACTTGCTACTGCAAAGGAAGCAGAAACGTGATGAGAGATATGCCTGATGGCAGTTGCCGAGGGAAACTGATGGAGTCCGCATGATGTACCCGCTCACCTCAAGAGTGGTACGTACGCGATGTACAGAATGGCTCCGCGCACCAAGGACTATACCCTTTGGGGAAGCGATAACGACCGTTATCATCAGTATGTTGTAACAACTGACTTTATCAAGGCAGAAGATTACAACGAGATGAGAGCAAATGGATGAGCTTAAAGGAACAGGAACCTATGAGAGCTGGGTAAAAGAATATCTGGCAGGAAAAGGTTACACCTTAAAAGACAGCTTCTCCATGCCGTATGCGAGCGATCCGGTAACATGGGACGGACTTGCAACTTCCCGTGCGGCAGATACCGATGCGATCATCAATACCTATGACGGACTGATGGAGTACGATGTAGAGGGAACTCTGCAGCCGGCACTGGCAGAATCCTATGAAGTATCTGATGACGGACTGACCTATACCTTCCACCTTCGTAAAGATGTAAAATGGACCGATTCCCAGGACGTGAAGTGGATACTGTAAAAGCAGATGACTTCGTGGCCGGAATGCAGCATATGTGTGATGCACAGGGCGGTCTGGAATACCTGGTACAGGGCGTGATCAAAAACGTATCCCAGTACATCAGCCGTGAAGTTACCGATTTCGACGAGGTTGGTGTAAAAGCTGTTGATGACTATACCGTAGAGTACACACTGGAAGAGCCATGCAGCTACTTCATGACCATGCTTGGCTACACCATCTTCATGCCGATGAGCAGAAGCTACTATCAGTCCCAGGGCGGTAAATTTGGTGCTGAGTACGATTCCTCCGCAGCAGATTATCAGTACGGAAAAGATTCCAACTCGATCGCATACTGCGGACCGTACCTGGTAACCAACGCTACAGCGAAAAATACCATCGTATTTAAACTGAGCGATTCTTACTGGAACAAAGACAACGTAAACATTAAAACCCTGACCTGGCTGTTCAATGACCAGTCTGATGTTACCAAAATGTACACAGATGCAAAAGCAGGTACCGTTGACTATGTAAACCTGAACACCTCCACTATGGAGACAGCAAAATCCGAAGGTCTGTACGACCAGTACGCAGTAGTTTCAGATACCGATGCTACTTCTTTCATGGCATTCTACAATATCAACCGTACTGCGACTGCAAATGCCAACGACGGAACAACAGCAAAGAGTACAAAGTCTGACGAAGAAATCCAGAGAACGAACAAAGCACTGCAGAACGTTCACTTCAGAAGAGCGATCAGCTTTGCAGCAGATCGTGGCGCTTACAATGCACAGCAGGTTGGCGAGGATCTGAAGTATACTTCCCTTAGAAATACCTTTACCCCGGGATATTTCGTAAGCCTGTCAAAAGACACTACCATTCAGATCAACGGAACCGACACAACCTTCCCGGCAGGCACCTACTATGGTGAAATCGTACAGAAACAGATCGACGCCGACGGCGTGAAGATCAAAGTATGGGATGCCGAAAACAAGACCAGCGATGGCTTTGATGGATGGTACAATCCGGAAAACGCAGTAGAAGAACTGAATACCGCAATCGAGGAGCTCGCAGAAGAGGGCATCACCATCGATGAGAGCAACCCGATCCAGATGGAATATCCATATCCGTCTGCAGTAGAAGTTTACACCCAAACAAAGCAAACTCCTACAAGAAATCAGTAGAGGCTGCCCTTGGCGGAAAAGTTGTGATCAATCTGGTTGATGCCGTAGACCTGGATGGATGGTACTATGCAGGATACTATGCAACTATGGTTATGAAGCAAACTACGACGTATACGATGTCTCCGGATGGGGTCCGGACTTTGGTGATCCGTGCTCTTACCTGGATACCATGCTTCCGGACTACGAAGGATACATGACCAAATGTTTCGGTATCTTCTAATTTTGGAAAAGGTAAAATTGGAAAGATCAGAACAGTTGAAAGCCAATGAATAAACCGGCAGGGGGATGGGAACAAAAAAAGCCATTCCCCTGTCATATTGTGTTAAGGAATGAGAGAATATGACAAAATATCTTTTTAAGCGTTTGTTGCATGGCCTTGTTTCCGTAGTAATCGTTGTTGGATGCGTTATGACTATGATTTATTCTCTGATGGACCGAAATCTGATTTTCGCACAGGACGCCACCTATTCCCATCAGAGCAATAACCAGAAAAAGGTGTACAAATATCAGAAGTGGGAGACATACGGATATCTTGATTATGTAACCTATGCAGATTATTTGAACGCTCTCAAAGCAAAAGGCGAAATTGACGAGGATACGAGATCCAAAGCAGTAGCATTCGGAAGAACGAAAGACCAGGATTCAGAACTGGTATCTGAATATGTAAAAAAATTTACAGCTTATTATAAAGCAAAAGGTTACACCGTAAGAAGATACGATGCGATCATGATGGGTAAGAAAAAATATGCCAACGGCGGACAGCAGCAGCTGTTTGCATACAGGGATATTCCGCTTGCAACGCGTCTCGGAAAATATTTTTCCGGTTTGATTGACATCGACAGCATTCACGATGCTGCAAAGGTAGAAGGTAAGAGGGGGATTACATTTACCTTACACGATCCGGTATATGGGGGAAAGAAATTTTCACCGGCCATCATGGGAAATGGCACAACACACAAGTACTTGATGTACTTTGACTCAAAATTCCCATACTTCCATCAGAATATAATCACCATAAATTTAGGAAAGTCCTATTCCGTAAATGAGGGTGTGGATGTAGCACTGACCATGACCCGCGCGCAGGGATCCTACGTAAAATCGGAGATTACCTACCAAGCGGTCTGGTGGAATACAGTGCAGACGATCTGCACAGCGCAACGTATATGAGCGAATCTCAGGATGCAAGCGCTGTTCATTCCGATCGGTTCACAGATGACTATACCAACGTGGATACAGTTAAGAGTGGTAAATCAAAAATCGGCTATTCCTTTGTAATCGGTATCATTGCCGTAATTCTTTCCTATCTCATCGCAGTGCCGCTTGGCATTCTGATGGCGAGAAAGAAAGACAAACTGGTTGACCAGCTTGGAACCATCTATATTGTATTCATTATAGCAGTACCTTCACTGGCCTATATTTTCCTGTTTAAGGCAATCGGAGGAAAAATGGGTCTGCCGACCACCTTTGACATGGATTCGAAGAGCAAGCTGATGTATATTCTGCCGATCGTTTCCCTGGCACTGCCGCAGGTGGCAAACCTGATGAAATGGCTGCGTCGATACATGATCGACCAGATGAACTCCGATTACGTAAAATTCGCAAGATCCGGTGGACTGACAGAGGGAGAAATCTTTACGAAACACATTTTGAAGAACGCAGCGATCCCGATCGTGCAGGGTGTTCCGGCGAGCGTACTGTTCGCACTGACCGGCGCCATCATCACCGAGCGTGTGTACGTAGTACCTGGTGCCGGTAATCTGCTGACCGAAGCAATCAGCAAATATGATAATGGTGTTATCGTAGGCGTTACACTGTTCTACGCAGTGCTCTCCGTGATTTCCATCATCCTGGGCGACGTTTTGATGTCCATGGTGGATCCGCGAATCTCATTCTCAACGAAAGACAGGTAGGGACTTATGAATTATGATTTAGATAAATTCGGTCTGTCTGAGGAAGAACTGTTTTCTCCTGTAGATAACAGCTCTCTGGAGTCTGAGAAAATTACGGCTCCGAGATATTCCTACTGGCATTCCGTGTTCCGCGTATTTTTTAAGAAAAAAATCAATATTGCCGTACTTTGCCTCCTGGGTGTGATTCTGCTGATGACGTATGTGTATCCGCTCTTTGTGGAGTACGACCGTTTCGCCAATCTGATGAACGGCGCGACAAAACATCTGTCTCCAAGCAAAGCATTGCAGCAGCTTGGATTCAATATTCACTGGATTTTAGGATCCGGTGCTTCCGGACAGTCGACATTTGACGCTGTCTGGTTTGGTTCCAGAATTTCAGTTTCCCTGGCGTTTATCTGTGCGCTCATCAACCTTTCGATTGGTGTGATTGTCGGATCTGTCTGGGGATTTTCGAAGAAGGTTGATGTCTTCATGATGGAGGTTTACAACATCATCGGAAATATTCCGTATGTACTTCTGATCTCCGTCCTGGTGCTTATTTTTTCTCCGAGCTTCTGGACCATGGTATTTGCACTGACCGTTACCGGATGGCTTGCCATCGCGTACTTTATCCGTACGCAGGTCGTTATCATCCGTGACAGAGAGTATAATCTGGCATCAAAATGTCTTGGAACTTCGATTTTCCGCATTGCATGAAGAATATTCTCCCGTTTATGACATCTGTCATTGTTACTCTGGCGGCAACTGAGATTCCGTCCTACATCTCTTACGAGGTGTTCCTGGCTTACATCGGTATGGGACTTTCTGACATGTCTCTGGGAAGACTGGATCTATGAGGCTGAGGGCGCCATGCTGACACGATGGGGATTCGAATTCTGGAGTCCGGTTGTTGTCGCTTCAATCATCACCGTAGTATTATATGTAGTTGGACAGAACCTTGGAGATGCGTCCGACCCGAGAACACATATGTAGGAAGGAAAGCCGCATGGAAGATAAAAAAGTATTATTATCGATTAAGGACTTACAGGTAAAATTCCGTGTCCGCGGCCGTATCCTGACGGCAATCCGGGGCGTAACGCTGGATATTTACGAGAATGAGTCCATTGCTATCGTAGGAGAATCCGGTGCCGGTAAATCCGTATTCACGAAAGCGTTTGCGGGTATGCTGGACAGCAACGGTTTCATCGATCAGGGAGATATCATTTTCAATGATGACGAACTGAGTGATACGGTTGTTCCGCTGAATTCTTATGCGAAAAAGACCATCGCTTCTACCCTGGAAAAACTGAACGAGTATTCCAAACTGGAATATGGTTCAGAAGTATTTCTGAAAATGAAGGCGCTGGAGCAGGAAAAAGAAGAAAAAATGACGCTGAGCGAGGAAGAGCGCGAGAAAGCAGAGGCTGAAATCAAGGAACTTGTAATAAAGAGAACCGAACTTTTCAACTATAAGCAGACACTCGATACTTCCAAAGAAAAAGCGAAAGTCAAAGAGACATCCGCGGAGATTTCCAGACTGGATGGAGAGATTAAGGCTCTGCAGAAAGCAAAAGAGGAAAAAATCAAGGCTCACAAACAGGCTGCCATGAACGATACGGCATACAATCAGGCGTATGAGGCAAAAATGGCAGAGTACAAAAAAGAGTACGCCGGCCTGACAGCAAAAGAAATTACGGACGAGACGAGAAAGAGAAACGAGATTCTTGCCAAAGAGATCTATCTTTCTGTCGGACGTTATAAACTGCGTAAAAAGGTTCGCATGATCAAGAAGCTGCACGAGGCATTCAAAGCTGCGATGGAACGCGGTGTGGATCTGAATGACGAGCAGAAACGGAACAGCGTTTTCGACCAGGCAACTTTCCGTGTACGCTATCTGGATGAGACACCGGAGCGGCTTCATGGAACCTGTATCATTAACCTGGCAAAAATCCAGGATCCGAATGACTGGGGCCAGATCCGCGGTAAGAAAATTGCAACCGTATTCCAGGATCCGATGACTTCCCTGAACCCGATCATCACAATCGGAAAACAGATTACGTCTGTTATCATGAAGCATCAGAATGTCAGCGAGGTGGAAGCAAGAGCACAGGCGCTTGAGCTGATGGAAAAGGTTGGTATTCCGAACGCAGAGCAGCGTTTCGATGATTATCCGTTCCAGTATTCCGGCGGTATGAGACAGCGTATCGTTATTGCGATTGCACTTTCCTGCCGTCCGAAGATCCTCATCTGCGATGAGCCGACAACTGCGCTGGACGTTACGATTCAGGCACAGATCCTGAAGCTGATCAAGGATCTTCAGAAAGAGTACAACTACACCATCGTGTTTATTACCCACGACCTTGGTGTCGTAGCGAATATCGCAGACCGTGTTGCCGTTCTGTACGCAGGACAGATCATCGAGTTTGCGAACGTAGAAGAGCTGTTCTACGATCCGCGCCATCCGTACACCTGGGCGCTGCTTTCTTCCCTGCCGCAGCTTGCGGAGCGGAATACAAAGCTGTTTTCCATTACCGGTACGCCGCCGTCTCTGTACAATAAGATTATCGGAGACCCGTTTGCACCGCGTAACCAGTACTGTCTGAAGATTGATACTCTGGAGGAGCCGCCGATGTTCAAGGTAACGGATACCCACTATGCCAAGACATGGCTGCTGGATCCGAGAGCGCCGAAGACAGAAAAACCGGAAGCTATTCAGAATATTCACGAAAAACTGTTAAAAGCATATAACTTATAGGAGAGTTTGAAAGTGTCTACAAAGCAGGAAAGCAAGACCACTGTTTCGCATCTGCCGGAGCATGGTCCGATTGACGAAAATGGAAGAGAAATCTTACTGCAGGTAAAAAATGTAGATATCACTTTCGGCAAGGGCGATGACGCAGTCAAAGCGGTAAAAAATGCTTCTTTTGACATCTACAAGGGAGAGACCTTCTCCCTCGTAGGCGAGTCCGGTTCCGGAAAGACAACGATCGGCCGTGCGGTCATTCGTGTCAACCCGTGTTCCGCAGGAGAGATCCTGTATAAGGGCGTTAAAATTTCCGGTAAGATTCCGCATTCCCTGGACCGGGAGGTTATCCGAAACATTCAGATGGTATTCCAGGATCCGGCCGCATCGTTAAATGAGCGTGCGACGGTCGATTATATCGTATCCGAGGGTCTTTACAACTTCCATCTGTACGAGAACGAGGCAGACCGTGTGAAAAAGGTAGAGAACATGATCAACGAGGTTGGTCTTCTGCCAGAGCACCTGACCCGTTACCCACATGAGTTCTCCGGCGGACAGCGCCAGCGTATCGGTCTGGCCCGTGCCATGGTTATGGAGCCGGAGCTGGTTGTAGCCGATGAGCCGATCTCCGCACTGGACGTATCGATCCGTGCCCAGGTCCTCAATCTGCTGAAAAATTCCAGAGAGAAAAACAGGTTACTTATCTGTTTATTGCTCATGACCTTTCCATCGTTCGGTTCATTTCCGACCGTATCGGTGTTATCTACAAAGGAAATATCGTAGAGGTTGCGGATGCAGAGGAGCTGTTTAACTTCCCGCTGCACCCATACACGCATTCTCTGATTTCTGCGATTCCGATTCCGGATCCGCAGCTCGAGAAGAATAAGGTGCTGTACACCTACGACCCGTCCATCCATGATTATTCCGTGGACAAACCGGAATTCGTGGATATCGGACACAACCACTTTGTATATGGAAATAAAAAAGAGATCGAAGAGTACAAGGCACTCCGTGAAAAGGGAGAGCCGCTGCAGCCGATCACCATCCGAAAGCCTGGCGAGGAAGTAAAAGAGGAGAACCACGAGGTTCATCTTTCCAAGGCAGAAGATGAATTCCTGAAAACTCCGGTTCACGATACCGGAAGCGTCTGGTACAAAGTGCTGTCATTCTTCTTCCCGATCATCGGTATCATCGCAGCGATGGTATACAAAAAGAAACAGTACTATCACAACTACAAAGCATGCAAGCAGGGCGCGCTGTACGGATTTGCCGTACTTGCCGTGATTCTCCTGATCTTTATCATTGCATTGATTTTAGTTGCCCTATAGTGGACAGGAAAGAAAAAGTGGCCCGGAACCAGAAAAAAGGTTCCGGTGCCGCTTTTTTGATTTACACGAGCAACGAGCCAAAGTCCGTGCTTGCACGAGACCTTGGCGACTGCCGCGATAACTTGAGAAACTCGCGGAGCGTGTTTCTCATAGTTTACAGGAAGCTTCGTTGAACTTTCCTGCAAATCAAAAAGCCTTCCGGGCAGAACGCTTTCTTATGCCGGTTCACAAAAGAGAAGCGTGAGAAGAATTCCGTTCCGATTTTACTTGACGGGAGATGTGTTTTTTGGGACAATAAATCACAGCAAAAAAGAAAATAAAAGGAAAGAGGAGCAACAGAATGGAAGAACAGTAAAAGATCCGAACAGACGGCTGCCAAAGCCGGTACAGAAGGTCTGGCTTTCCGAAAAAAATGTCGGACGGCGCATCCTGCTTGTAGTACTGCTTCTGGCGATTGGATCCGGTTTTCTGGTGTATGGTTTTATGAACTTTCTGCACGGAGATTCCGGCTGGCGTGAGATCAGTGTAAAGGCAGGCGCGGATTTGAACTGCGGTGAGGATTTTACCTTGAAATATAACGTGGCGCAAGCGGGGTTTCTGCAGGCGGGGAGGCAAAGGCACTTTCGCTGCTTTACACAGATGCGGCGGTGAAAGGCTACCGGCTTTTCAATATAGATGAGAGCTTTGAGGATGTGACAAACCTGTATGATATCAACCAACATCCAAATGAAGTGCTGACGGTAGATCCGGTTTTATACGATGCACTGAAAAAAGTATCCGATGCCAATTGCCGGGAAATTTATCTGGGACCGCTGTATGCGTCCCTGGAAAATCTCTGCGCCAGCAATGATGATGCGGCTGCAGCGCAGTTTGATCCGAACCGGAACGATGCGGCAGCAGAAGAAACGGCAGCAGTTGCTGCCTTTACACAGAACCCGGATGATATTTCACTGGAGCTGTCAGGGGAAAACCAGGTCTGTCTGCATGTGTCAGACGCGTATCAGGCGTATGCCGCAGAGATGGGCTATACCGCATATCTCGACTTTTTCTGGATGAAAAATGCTTTTTTGATTGATTATCTGGCGGATACGATTCGCGGCGAGGGCTATCAGCTCGGCATTATTTCCAGTAAGGACGGTTTCGTGCGCTGTCTCGATGAAACGGGAGAAAAAGAGTACCGGTATCCGCTGTATCATCTTTCCGGGAACGAAATCCAGTCATACGGAACAATGACGTATGAAGGACCGAAAAGCATCGTGTTTTTCCACGCTTACCAGGCGGGCAGCCCGGATGCGTACCGCTATTATCAGTATCAGGACAAAACGATGTGCACGCCGTATCTTAGCGCGGCAGACGGAAAAGACCACACAGCAGCATCCGAACTGATCGTCTATTCCGGTGAATATGGCTGTGCCAATACGCTGCTTGCAGCATTTTCTGATTATCAGCCGAATCGCTTTCCAGGGAGCCCCTGGAAACACTGACTTCACAGAACATTTACAGCATCTGGTTTGAGGACGATGAGATGCAGACGACAGATGAAGATCTTGCCGTAATCGTAGGAAATGAATAAAAAACAAACCAGATTTGCATTGTACAATCGCAGTTAGGATGGTAGAATAAAAACAGAATTTGAAAAATCATTTCCACAATCTGCAAGCCCCACTTCGCGATCTGTTTTGACCTTATCCGGTTGCTGCAGACCGTTTGGGCTGAAAATGGGACTCGCAGCTCACGAAAAGCCTTTTTCAAACACGCTCTGGCATGAATGAGTGCTTTTTTATGCGATTTTGTATGGGGGAAGCAGCAGCGAGAGCACGTAAAATAAAAAAGGAGGGGTTATAATTTTG
>ENA-OQCP01000203-OQCP01000203.1-human-gut-metagenome-genome-assembly--contig:-NODE-203-length-25704-cov-3.248856_pt1 | contig 25704 bp, 30 predicted proteins | sample MGYA00242760_ERZ504583 | MGnify/ENA primary metagenome ERZ504583 (study PRJEB26092, sample SAMD00036308) | human gut metagenome | host: Homo sapiens | study: EMG produced TPA metagenomics assembly of...
CGGTGGCGGATGAAGCGAGGCGATGTTGGCGAAAAACAAGGAGCATAGCGCCCGCTCCAAGGGCGATAGACGACTATGTTTTGAGAGTCGCTCGTGCGTCTTGCTCCGCAAGCCGTTCCTTCGCTCCTCTAAGAAAGCTTTCAAACACTGCGGCGCGGCTATTGAAAGCTATTATTCGAGTCACTTGCTTTTACCTTACTATGGCTCAAGTGATAGATAAATCCTAATTTGTCACATGTATCGCAAACACAAAATCCTACCCATGAAAACTGGGCAGGATTTAATGCTTTTATTACACTGTCGGGGCAATGAGTTTATTTATCTGTTCGCTTCGTCAACAAACACGCGGAACAGCGGCAGGCATGAGGAGAAGAATTTTTTATACGCCTCGCAATAATCGCGGTCGGCTCTGCTTCGCTTGCATCCGCCGCCGCGGCAGAGGGGATAATATCTGCATGCCTTGCACTTCGGATCGACCGGCAGGCTCTCGCGGATAAAATCGGTGGCTTTCTTTGAATTTGCCATCGTTTCAAGCTCATCTGAATTTATGTTGCCGAGCAGCCATTCGTCAAGGCAATAGAAGTCGCACGGATAGACATTGCCGTTGCCCTCGACCACAAATTGATGCATGCAGTGTCCGCAGACTCCGCACTGCTCGGGCTGTCTGCCGACATACATCTGAACCCAGTTATCAAACTGGCGTATACTCGTATATTCGCCGCGAACGTAGTCTTTGACATAGGCGTTGAACAGATGTATCAGAAAATACGCATACTGCTCGTTAGTCATATACAGTTCGCTCTCGCTCTTGTCACCGAACGGGCGCAGGCACGGATGAACTGAAGATATTTGAAGCCTTTGCGCTTGAAGAACGAATATATCCTGTCGATATTCTCGGCGGCGTAGCCAGTGAGCACGGTCAAAATATTAAAATCGACCTCATGCATGGTCAGCATCTGGCGGCGTTGAGAATTTTATAGAATCTGTTCGTACCGTTGGCGTCAACTCTGAAGCGGTTCGCCGCCATATCGCCGTCAAGGCTCAGACCCACGAGGAAATGTTCATCGTGAAAGAACCGCGCCCACTGCTCATCTATTAATAAGCCGTTGGTCTGTATACTGAAAAATATGCGGCTGCCGCGCAGGTTATATTTTTTGACCCGCTCGGCAAAATCTTTGAAATAGTCTATCTCGGCAAGCAGCGGCTCTCCGCCCTGAAATGCAAAAGCTACACTGTCCCCTTTCGCGAAGCTGAGCGCGCTTTTTATGAGCCTGTCAGAAGTTTCGGCGGACATAATGCCGAGGTTATGCTCTTCTCTTATCTGCGATACATCGTGATAAAAGCAATATTCGCACCGCAGATTGCAAAGGCTCGACGCGGGCTTTATCATTATTGAAAGTTCAGGCAAAATTTCACCCCCGGATATTCCGACCGCCGAGCGGACTGTTCACCCGTTCGGCGGCGTTTTTATCAGCTGTTTTCTATAATTCCTCGGCGGTTATTTTTGAACTCGTTCATCTTCTCGTCGAGTCTGTCGCGCATCTCGTCGGCAATTGTCGGATATGCCGGGGTGCGGTTGTAGTTCTCGCCTGCATCGTCGGTCAGGATATGCAGCCAATTCTTGCGGAACTTATCAAAGAACGCAGAGTTGTCGTTCTGTATATTCTTGAAATACTTGAACACGACATACTCATTATTCTTGAGGATATCGAAATCATAGTCTTTATACTCCTCGCGCGAGAGGATATCGGCAGTCGGTATAGCGTACTGGATAGCCTTGAGCTTTTCGCGCTTCATGTGGAGTATCGGGGTTTCAGCAGTGTGTATAACTTTATTCTGAGTGAAAACGGGAACCATCGAAACGCCGTCTATAACGCGGTCTGCAGGGAGATAGTTCTTCTCCGTTCCGCCGTTTCCGGTGATGCCGCACATCTCGACGAGAGTCGGGAACAGATCGACGAGTGTTGCGGACTCATCATAAGTCGAACCCGCCTTGAACAGACCGCCGTTGTTGCCCCAGCGGATCATAAACGGCACTTTCTGACCGCCCTCATATGCAAGATACTTGCCGCCGCGAAGATCGCCCGTCGAGCCCTGAAGCGCAGGACCGTTGTCGCTGGTGAACACTATTATTGTGTTATCCATGACGCCGAGCTCTTCGAGAGTATCAAAGAGCTTGCCGAGATAATAGTCAAACTCGGTCACGCAGTCGACATATGTGCCCATGCCGGATTTGCCCTTGAACTCATCGCCGACATACACGGGCGCGTGCGGCCACGGAGTTGCATAGAACGCGAAGAACGGCTCGTCGCCCTTCTTGACCTGATCGGTTATCCAATCGTTCATTTCCTCGTATATCCACTTTGTGGCGTTGCTTTGGTCTTTGAGCTCGTCAGTACCGCGGGCAATTTCATATTCGCCGTTCTCTTCACGGACATGGTAGAACGGGTTCATATCGTTGACATAGTGGCTGCCGTAGAAATAATCGAAGCCCTGATTGGTCGGCAGATACTCGCCGTAATCGCGAGATGCCACTTGCCGAAGCAGCCGGTCGCATAGCCCGCTCCCTTGAGAGCCTCCGCTATGGTTATCTCGTCGCCGAGCATACCGTCGGCATTACCGCCCATCTCGATGGAGTTGAATATACGGGTCGAGGCGAACGGAGAGAATGTGTCAACGGTCGGATATATGACATTGTCGGCATATCCGCGATAGGGATAGCGCCCGGTGAGCGCGGCAAAACGCGCAGGAGAGCAGACGGAATAGCTCGAATAGAAATTCGTGAACTGCGCGCCTCTTCGCCGATGCGGTCGATGTTCGGGGTATCATATATCGCGCCGTTTGCGGAGATATCGCCGTAGCCGAGATCGTCCATGAGAATAAACAGGACATTGGGCGAATTCTCTTTTGTTTTATTTTTGTCTATCCCCTTGAGGTAGTCGTCCTGACCGTCCCATAGACGCTCGGCGTTGGGCTTCGAGCGCAGGTTCATGGTCAGCACGAACGCAACGGTCGTGAACACGAGCAGCACACTGAGAACACGCGAGAGTACCTTTTGAAGAGTAACTTTTTTATCGATTTTCACAACGCAGAGAATAACGCCGACTATAACGCTATACTCGGCAGGGCGAGCAGGAGATTGCCGAGCAGGCGGGTGAAGAAATTACCCTCGCCTGTAAGCCAGGGATGCTCCGCGCTCGAAAATCCCGCAAGACCGGAAGTGAACGCGCCGAAGCCCGCATCCGCGCCGAAAATTATGTAATAAGTGATAACGCCGAACAGCGCGGCGCAGTAGCCGATAAGAAAGCCGAGATAAAGCCGGCGCTTGAAAAACATACCGATAACTATAAGCGCGGACACAATGCAGCAAAATCCCACGCAGACGACCGCTGTCATATTGAGCCTCGTTATCCACATCGCGAGCATGAGTGCGGTACCGATAACGCTGACGATTATCGGGAATACTTTCTTTCCGGAATCAAATTCTATCTTTTTTTTCAAATCATGACCTCCTTTGAAAAATTCACCAATACGGATTATATCATTAATTGCGGGATTTGTCATCCTTTAAAAAAATTTAAAGCCGAGATAAAAGATTTCCCGGCTTTGAGATTACGCTCTGTTGTTTCTTTTTATTGCCTCGATAGCACCCTTTTCGAGCCGCGAGACCTGCGCCTGCGAGATGCCTATCTCACCTGCCACTTCCATCTGAGTCTTGCCTTTTAAGAAGCGCAGATAAAGTATTTTCTTCTCCCGCTCCGGCAGATTTTCGACCGACTCGCGAAAGATTATCTCATCGAGCCAGCTACCGTCATCGCCGCTGTCGCCGAGCTGATCCATGACATATATCGTATCGCCGCCGTCCGAAAACACGGGCTCATAGAGCGAGACGGGCTCGACAATCGCTTCAAGGGCTAAAACTATCTCCTCTTTTTTCATGTTCATCGCTTTTGCTATCTCTTCTACCGTCGGGTCGCGCCCGAGCTTTGCGACAAGCTTCTCTTTCTCCTGCATCGCGTGATAGGCAACATCTCTTATTGATCGACTGACACGCATCGCGTTGTTGTCGCGCAGATAGCGGCGTATTTCGCCGATTATCATGGGAACGGCATAGGTCGAAAAGCGAACATTCTGGTTTATGTCAAAGTTATCTATAGCCTTTATGAGCCCGATGCACCCGACCTGAAAGAGATCGTCGGGGTTCTCTCCCCTGTTTGTAAACCGCTGGACAACGCTCAGGACAAGGCGCAGATTTCCGTTTATAAGCTCGTCCCGCGCCGACTTGTCCCCCGAATGCATACGGCGCAGAAGCTCCGTCTTTTCTTTCTCTTTGAGCACCTTCAGCTTCGATGTATTCACTCCGCAGATCTCGACCCTGTTGTACTGCATTCCGCCGCCTCCCACTTTGCTCGCGCTATAAAAAATTATTCCCATATAGCGCGCTCTTAATACCGCGGAGAAAAATTTTTGAACTGAGATTGACACGGCGGCGGCGGGCGTGTTACCATTTATCCGTAATAAAAATATTGAAGGAGGCGCACTATGCGGTTCGGAACCTGCGTTGGATTTGACAAGCTCGAATCTGCCGCGAAGCTCGGATATGACTATCTTGAGAGCAACCTGGGGCACATAAAAAGTCTCGGCGAGCAGGAACTAAAAAATACAAAGCAATGCTCGACGTCTACGGTGCAAGTCTTGAGGCAGCGAACTGCTTTTCCCCGGGGAGATACACCTCGCAGGAGAGGATGCGGACATCGAAATCATAAGAGACTACACGCGCCGCGCGTTTGACAACGCAGTGTTTCTCGGAATCAAAACCTGCGTGCTCGGAAGCGGGCGTTCGCGCAGCGTGCCGGACGGATTCGACAGAGAAAATGGTCTCGAACAGATACACTCGGCTCTGCGAGTCATAGACGACGAAGCGGGCGAACACGGAATAAGAGTTGCAATTGAGCCGCTGAACAGGCTTGAAACAAATGTGTTTACGACAGTCCGCGAGAGTGTTGACACCTGCCGCGCTCTGGGGCTCAAAAACATATTTGTCCTCGCCGACATATATCATATGGTTATGGAAAATGAGGACTTCGGTGCGCTTCGGTATGCAGGAGACAAGTTGATACACATACACTTCTCGAACCCGACCGCAAAAGGTTCGCCGAACGGCGGAAAATGAAGCGCATCTTCCCCGCAGAGGGCGACGGATACAATTACGTGCCGTTTGTGCAAGCCGTAAAGGAAGCCGGATACGACGGAAGAATGAGCATTGAAGCCAACTGCATCAACTTTGAAGCCGAAGCGGCAGAGGGGCTTAAAATGATGAAGAAGCTTTTTGAGTGAGGGTAAGATGAGATACGAGTATAAAAGTATTAAATTTTTTGCGCAGGGCGGCGACGCAATCAAAGGCGCAGAGATACTGCGCGGAGAAATAGAATCGAGAACGGGAGCTATGCCGCAAATGACCGACTCTGAAAAAGCGGACATATCTCTTATCGCCGACCCGAACGTCTGCGCGACGGATATAAAATAGAGCAGAGCGGCAGCCGCCTTGTTTTCAGGGCGCGGGGCATACGCGGACTGATATTCGCCATCGGCATGTTCCTGAGAAAAATCGAAGTTTCGGGCGAAAAAATCACGCTCATACAGGATATCGGCGGAGAATACAAGCCCGACAAGTGCATAAGGGGGCACCAGCTCGGCTACCGCACAACGCCCAACAGCTACGACGCGTGGGATTTGGAGGACTACCGCAGATATTATCTCGACCTGATGTTCTTCGGCTGCAATACGGTTGAGCACATTCCGTATGACGGGCTCGGAGCGCAGCAGAACAGGCTGATGAAATACGACCCGCAGGACTTTCTCGTTGAAGCTTCAAGAATCGCGGACGAATACGACCTCGATGTGTCGCTCTGGTACCCGAACGACCGCGAGAGCTTGAGGACGCCGAAAAACGGCGCAGGCGCGTCTTCGAGCGCACGCCAAGGATAAATGTAATGTTCCCGCCCGGAGGCGACCCCGGCGACTACGACGCGGACGAATTTATAAGCCGCTGCCGCGATTTTTCGCGCCTGCTCAAGGAATATCATCCGAACGCCGAGATGTGGCCGTCCGCTCAGCAGCCGCACTCGATACCGAACTGGGGCGAAAAGCTCATAAGCGAGCTGCAAAAGCTGCCCGACGAGATTGACGGCATTATAACAGGTCCGAACCACGCTTTTGAGATGGATGAGCTGCGCCGCAGAGTGCCCGCAAAATATCCGATAAGATTTATCCGGACATAACGCACAACGTGCGCTGCGAATATCCGGTTCATTTCGACCGCGACGACTGGCACTATGCACTCGCCGCGGGACTCAGCCGCGAATGCACGAATCCCCGCCCCTGCGAATACAGGGAGATTCACCGCCTCACGCGCAGATATGTTGTCGGCAGCGTTTCATATTCCGAGGGCATAACGGACGATGTCAACAAATGCGTCTGGAGCGACATGGACTTCTTCCCCGATGTCGATGTCCGCGACTCGCTCGAGGACTATTCGCGCTGTATTTCCCCTCCCTGCCCGCCGACGAGGTTGCGGACAGGATACTCGGGCTTGAGCTAAACTGGCAGACAGACCCGGCGGAGAATCCCGGCATTGACGACAATCTCAGAGGTTGGGAGTCGCTCGCCGAAAGATATCCCGATGCCGTGAAGCTCTGGCGGTTCAACCAGTGTCTGTTCCGCGCAAAGTGCGACGCATATTTAAGACGCAAGCGGATAATCGAACTGCGAGCGATAAAAGAAGCGAAACGCGAGATTCTCTCCGGCAGGCTCGTGAGCGCAAAGGATATACTCAAAAATGCCGAGGACGGGCGCGAAAAATCACTTCGCGCGGATATAGAACGCATTGCGGGAGAGCTTTTTGAACAGATAGGATTGCAGACGGATGTTGAGCGCTACTGCGCCAACAGCTGGGAACGCGGCGCAGTGCTCGAGACAATCGATCTGCCGAACACCGACCGCGCATGGCTTATGGGTCGGCTCGAAAAGGCTGAATCGATGCCCGATGACGAGGCTAAAAAATACATGATTCGCAGCGTCAGGCGCAACGAAGTCGAGAGCGACGAATATTATTTCTCGGTCGCGGAGCACGGCTTCGGAGTGCTCGGGTGCGAGCAAGTTGTCGGCCCCGAGGCATATACATGAACTTCCAGGGTGACCGCCCCGATGTCAACAACGGCAGTCTCCCGACCTGCCTTTTCAAAGTCTACGACAACCAGTCGTTCAGGTGCAAGCTGGGCGGATTCAGATATGACACCGACTACGAGCTGAAAGTCACCTATCATCAGAAAAAAGATGAGAGCATCGACGACCTGACGATAAAAGCCAACGGAACGATTGTATACAAAGGCGGTCAGTTCGGCGAAGAGGACGAAGAATTCAACCGCGAGATGCTCCCCGACGGCTTTGTCTGCGCAGTATATCAGCTGCCGAAAGATGTGTTCGTCAACGGGTGCGTTGAAATCGAGATATTCGAGGAGCACGCGGGAGTTATGATAAGCGAACTGCGAATAGTTAAGAAAAAATAAAGATATGCACTGTGGAAAACCGCAGTGCATATTTTTTACAGCCCCGACGGATTGAATTGGCAGAGCAAATATGTTATTATACATATGTATAACAAACGGAGGTCTCAAATGGAAGCTGTTGCAACTCCCCTCGCTGGAAAGCCGCTTTTCAGCAACAAAGCACTCAAAAAATTGATATTCCCGCTTGTCATCGAGCAATTTCTCGCGATATCCGTCGGATTCTGCGATACGGTTATGATATCCGGTCTCGGCGACGAGGCTATTTCGGGCGTTTCGCTCGTTGACATGATAATGACGCTGATGATAAATGTATTTGCCGCACTCGCTACGGGCGGCGCAGTCGTTGCGGCGCAGTTCATCGGCGCAAAAAGAGCAAAGGACGCGCGCAACAGCGCATCTCAGCTGATATTTATCGCGTTTATAATCTCGATTGTACTCATGGCACTGACCCTTGTTTTCAAGGCGCAGCTGCTCAGGCTCTTTTTCAGCACGCTTGAAGAGGGCGTTATGCAGTCCGCATTGACATATTTCTGGATATCCGCGCTGTCGTTCCCGTTCCTCGCTATATATAACTGCTGCGCAGCGCTTTTCCGCGCCATGGGCAACTCGAAAATATCGATGTTAGCCTCGCTCATCACCACAATTATGAACATAATCGGCAACGCCATTCTCATATACGGAGTCAAATGGGGTGTTGCTGGCGCGGCGATATCCTCGACTATTTCGCGTTTTGCGGCGATGCTCCTCCTGCTCATCCTCCTGCACAAGAGAGATCGTCCGATTTATATCTCGATTAAAGATAAATTCAGGCCGAATTTCGGGCTTATAAAAAAGATACTCTCTATAGGAATACCCAGCAGCATCGAGAGCAGCCTGTTTCACCTCGGGCGCATACTTGTTGTCAGCATCATAACCTCGTTCGGAACGGTTCAGATAGCGGCTAACGCAGTCGCAAATACCTCGACGGAATCGGCTGCATACCCGGTCAGGCGATGGGGCTTGCGGTGATAACGGTCATAGGCCAGTGCGTCGGTCTCGGCAGCGAAGAGCAGATAAGACTGCACACGAAAAAGCTGATGCGGCTCACCTACCTTATGTCGGCGATATGGAACGCGATAATCCTCGCGACTCTCCCGCTGACGCTCAGGATGTACAATATCTCGCCCGACGCATATTCGCTCGCGTTAAAGCTCATCATTATCCACAACGGCTGTGCCATTTTCATCTGGCCCGCTTCGTTCACCATGCCGAATGTTCTCAAGGCGGCGAACGATGTCAAATTCACGATGTGCATCGCGCTGTTTTCGATGTTCACTTTCCGACTGCTTCTGAGCTACATAATCGGACTCAAGCTCGGCATGGGCGCTATCGGCGTCTGGATAGCGATGATAGTCGACTGGGTGTTCCGCGCGGTTGCGTTCTGCCTGCGATACAAAGGCAAACGCTGGCTGAGCTACAGCATTTACAAGAAAGAAAAAGTGCGGGCAAAATCGGAATAAAAGCAAAGCCGCAATTTGCATTATTTGCTGCAAATTGCGGCTCTTCTATTTTTGCTCTTTGATCTGCGCTGAATGCGACAGCCCTTATAATTATTTACGGCATAAAAAACGAGGCAATCTTTCGACTGCCTCACTTTTCATTTAATTATTTGTTGCCGGTCATCTTTGCGATTTCTTCGGCGTAGTTCTCTTCTTTCTTCTCGATGCCCTCGCCCTTTGCGTAGCGGATGAAGCCGGTAGCCTTTATCGAAGCGCCGAGCTTCTTAGCAACATCTGCAATGTAGCCTGCGACATCGCCGTCATAGAGATCCGAACGAACGAATGCCTGCTCAAGAAGGCAAACTTCCTTGAGCTGCTTCTTCATACGGCCGTCGACTGCACCTGCAAAGATCTTGTTTGCAACGATATCAGCCTTGCTTGCCATTGCAAGCTCGACAAGAGTCTCAACTGCCTTATCGGAAAGGAAGTTGAAGAGGAACTTGTTGTTCTTCTGCTCCTCATAAGCTGCAAGATCCTCATCGCTGAAGAGCTTATCGTTGACAGCCTTATCGAAGAGATTCTTAAGAATCGGCTTCGGAAGAGACTCGGGCTTGTTGAGCGAGCTGTCGATAGTGATCGACTTCATCTTTGCAAGCTCATCGTCGGAGATGCAATCCTTGCTGAGATACTCGGGCTCATAGCTGCAATCTGCATTGCAACGTTTCTGCCATCTCCTTAAACTCTGCCTTATCGCAGCGTCTGTATCAAAGCTGACAAGAACGCCTACCGAGCCGCCGCCGTGGATATAGGAAGCAACAGTGCCCTCAACTCTTACAAAGCGGCGAACCTTCATGTTCTCACGGATTACGAGGAAGAGCTCCTGAACAGCGTCGGAGACAGTCTCATCGCTGCCCGAAAGGGTCATAGCAAGGAGAGCGTCAACATCTGCCGGATTCTTTTCCGCAACAGTGACAGCAATCTTATTTGCAAGTCAACAAACTTCTCGTTCTTTGCAACGAAGTCTGTCTCGCAGTTGACTTCTACCATAGAAGCAACCTTATTTGCCTCATCATAATATGCAACAACAACGCCCTCGGCGGCAACGCGGCCTGCCTTCTTGGCGGCGGAAGCAAGACCCTTCTCACGAAGAACATCAACGGCCTTGTCCATATCGCCGTCGGTCTCTGTGAGAGCCTTCTTGCAGTCCATCATACCTGCTCCGGTCTTTTCGCGGAGAGCCTGTACGTCTTTAGCAGTGAAGTTCATTATTTGTCCTCCTCTGTCTCTGCGGCCTCGGCAGCCTCTGCGTCGCCCTGCTCGCCCTGTCTGCCTCGATGACAGCGTCTGCCATTGCGGCGGAGATAAGACGGACAGCGCGGATAGCGTCGTCGTTGCCGGGGATAACATAGTCTACTTCATCGGGATCGCAGTTTGTGTCGACGATAGCGATGATCGGAATACCGAGCTTGTGAGCCTCGAGAACAGCGATCTTCTCCTTGCGGGGATCGACGATGAACATAGCAGCGGGCTGCTTCTTCATCTTGGAAATACCGCCCATGAACTTCTCAAGCTTCTCTATCTCGAGCTGGAGCTTGATAACTTCCTTCTTGGGAAGCATATCGAAAGTTCCGTCAGCCTCCATGGTCTTGAGCTGCTCAAGTCTCTTTATACGGCGCTGAATGGTGTTGAAGTTGGTGAGCATACCGCCGAGCCAACGGGCGTTGACATAAGGCATGCCGCAGCGCTCTGCCTCCTCGCGGATAGAATCCTGAGCCTGCTTCTTCGTGCCGACGAAAAGGATCTCCTTGCCGTCTGCAGCGATATCGCGGACCGCCATATAGGCGTCCTCAAGCTTCTTGACCGTCTTCTGAAGGTCGATGATGTAAATACCGTTGCGCTCCGTGAAAATATAGGGAGCCATTTTGGGGTTCCATCTTCTGGTCTGATGACCGAAGTGCACACCTGCTTCAAGCAGCTGCTTCATTGATACTACTGACATTTGTTTTTCCTCCTTTGGTTTTTCCTCCGCGAAACAGGGCGGCCGCAACGGCGAAAATTCACCGCACCGGGCGACTTCCTAAAGCTTCGCGTGCGTAATGCTCGGATATTATATCACAGCAAGATATAAAAATCAAGAGTTTTTTTAATCTATTTTCAGCTTTTCTCTGCCGGTTCTTTGTGCTCTTCTCTTTTGCCGCCGGAAGTTTTTGCAAGCGCTTTGTTATAGAGCTTGTACACTCCGCACTTCCAGCACAGGAGCATTCCGACGACTGCGCCGACGACCGCCTGAAGAATCTGGAAAGGAAGCTTCATAACGGCGTATTCCGGTGTGCTGTAGATAAACGCTCTGCCGAGGGAGTAACCGACGATCATAATGACCGCGCCTATTGAGACGCCTATTCCGCTCGCGAGCACGGGGTGCTTCTTCAGAACATAGTGCGAGAAAACGGAGATGATAACAGCCTGGAGTCCGTGGGTAACCAATGAGACGAACATCGGGAGCGGATAGAAGAACAGGTCGCCGAGGAACGCGCCGACTCCGCCGACTATAAACGCCGCGACAGGGTCGAGGATTATCGCCGCGGTGCAGATAATTATATCATTGAGATACAGGTGACCGCCCGGAACGGGAACGCCGAACGAACTCATCGCGACATTGAGCGCCATGAACATTGCCGTTAAGCATATCCACAGCGTGGTTCTTTTCGTGTTGCTTTTTTCTTTCATTTTCAAGTCCTCCTTGCTTTTTTGACAGGAATATTATACAATACCACTGATAATATAAAATAATCAGAAACGGAGAAAATAATATAACCAGATGAAATACACGGTTGACTTGAACGACCGCCCGGTCTATTTGCAGATTTACAGACAGCTCAGGGCGGATATAGTCGGCGGGGCGTTCGCTTACGGCAGCAAACTGCCGTCAAAGCGGCTGCTCGCAGAGGAGCTCGGGGTGAGCACGATAACGACCGAACACGCATATAATCTGCTCTGCGAAGAGGGCTACGCCAGGCACGAGAGAGAAGCGGATATTTTGTTGTTTTCCGCCGTTCAGACGGCTTTGCGGCAGCAGACAGCAGACCGACAGAGCCGAAGCGAGGGAAAAATATCGAACACAGCAAGCCCGAATTTTCATTATCGCTGCTCAGCAGGACGATGCGCAAAGTTATTGCGGACTGCGGGGACGAGATACTTGAGCGCTCGCCGCACTCGGGACGCATTGAACTGCGCGACGCACTGCGGCAATATCTCGCGAGAAACCGCGGCATATCGGTTGACACCGATCAGATAATTGTAGGCTCGGGTGCGGAATATCTTTACGGCTGATAGTCGACCTGCTTGGCAGGGACAAAACATACGCGATAGAGTCGCCGTCATATGAAAAAATCGAGCAGGTATACAGGGCGGCGGGAGTCAGATATGAGCTTCTCCCGCTCTCGGACGACGGCATAGACGGAGCGGCGCTGAGCGACAGCAAGGCGGACGTTCTGCACACGACTCCATATCGGAGCTTCCCGACTGGAGTCACTGCGTCCGCTTCGAAGAGATATGAATATATCAGCTGGTCTTCATCGGGCGACAGATTCATTGTTGAGTCGGACTACGACTCCGAGTTTTCGGTCTCGCAGAAGCCTGCGGACACGCTTTTTGTGCTCTCCGACCGCGACAATGTAATATATCTCAACACATTTTCTAAGACTATATCGCCCTCGCTGCGTGTAGGATACATGGTTCTGCCGAAAAGGCTCGTTAAGATATTTGAAGAGCGGCTCGGGTTCTATTCCTGCACCGTGCCGACCTTCGAGCAATTGGTGCTGACCGAGCTTCTGAACAGCGGCGACTTCGAGCGGCACATAAACAGAGTAAGACGCGCAAAGCGCAGAGAGCTCAACAAAGCATGAAAAATCGGCGGCAAGGTCACTCCCCTGCCGCCGTTCGTTTTTATTTGTCTTTTATCTTCAGCATTGCGCGCATGGCGTTGAGCACAGCGAGAATGAGAACTCCGACATCGCCGAAGACCGCTATCCACATATCCGCGATACCGAATGCGCTGAGCACGAGATGATCACTTTGACCGCAAGCGCGATCCAGATATTCTCGTTGACGATGCGCATAGTCTTTCTGGCTATCTTTATCGCCGTCGGGAGCTTTGAGATCTTGTCATCCATGAGGACGATATCCGCCGACTCGATTGCGGCGTCGCTGCCCATCGCGCCCATTGCGATACCTACATCGGCTCTTGTGAGCACGGGTGCGTCGTTGATGCCGTCGCCGACAAACGCGACCTTGTTGCCCTCGCCGAGCAGCTCTTCAACGCGCTCAACCTTCTGCGACGGAAGCAGTTTTGCATGGACTGCGCTGAGTCCGAGCTGCTTGCCGACCGCTTCGGCGACGCGCTCATTATCGCCCGTGAGCATAACGGTGTTCTTGATACCGAGCTCCTTGAGCTTCGCTATCGCGTCTGCGGAGTCGGGCTTTATCTCATCGTTGATAACGATATGTCCGAGATACTGCGCACCCTCGCTGATATGAATAACGGTGCCTGCCATATGGCACTCATGCCACTTGGCTCCCGCCATGTCCATGAGTTTGCCGTTGCCGACAAAATAAGTCTTGCCGTCGATAACAGCCTCGAGACCCATGCCTGCGTGCTCGATTATCTTGCCTATGCGGCTCTTGTCTATATGGCCTTATGCGCCGCGACTATCGACTCGCCGACCGGGTGAGTTGAATAGCTCTCCGCCGCGGCGGCGACATCGAGAAGATGCGCCTCGGTGATATTTTCGGGATGAATGGCGTTGACCGCGAATGTGCCTTTCGTCAGCGTTCCGGTCTTGTCGAACACGACCGTGTCGATCTTTGAAAGGGTCTCCATATAGTTGGCACCCTTTATAAGTATGCCGTCACGCGAAGCTCCGCCGATGCCGCCGAAGAATGACAGCGGGACGGAAACGACCAGTGCGCATGGGCACGAAACAACGAGGAAGGTAAGCGCACGCTCGATCCATCTGCTCCAGAGACTCCATGTGCTGTGAGTGCCCATGAGCATGGAGACAAGCGGAGGTATAATCGCGAGCACAACGGCTCCGATAACGACGCAGGGAGTATACCAGCGCGAGAAGCGGGTGATGAAGTTCTCGGCTCTCGCCTTTTTCTCCGAGGAGTTTTCAACGAGTTCGAGAATCTTCGCGACCGTGCTCTCTTCGAAGCGGCTCTGCGTTCTAACATGGATAACGCCGGAAAGATTTATCGTTCCGCTCGTCACTCTGTCACCGACAGTCTTGTCTGCGGGCAGGCTCTCGCCTGTCAGGGCGGCGGTATTGACAGAAGTCGAGCCGTCGATTATCTCGCCGTCAAGCGGAATCTTTTCGCCGGGCTTGATAACTATAGTCTCGCCGAGTTCAACTTCCTCGGGCGACACGGTTTCCTCTTTTCCGTCGCGCACGACTACGGCATAGTCGGGACGGATATCCATGAGCGCGGATATCGACTTGCGGCTCTTGCCGACCGCGATGCTCTGGAACAGCTCGCCGACCTGATAGAATATCATGACCGCCGAGGCTTCGCGGTAATCGCCGACGCCGAACGCGCCGACAGTGGCGATAGCATGAGGAAGTGCTCATCGAACACCTGGCCGTGGGCAATATTGCGTATAGCGTCCCACAGGACATCGTAGCCTATCACAAGATACGGCGCGATATAAAGCAGCAATTCTTTCCAGCCCTCAAAGCCGAATATCTCGTCGACTGCCCAGGCGACACCTGTCAGCACGACCGATACGATTATTCTTATCAGTGTTTTCTTCTGCTTTCTCGTCATCGGGGACACCCCTCTTACTTAAGAATTATTGTGCAGTCGGGCTCAACTTTCTTTGCGGTCTTGACAACTTTCTTGAGCACATCGTCAAAAGCATCGTCCGCCGCCTCAAGGGTCAGCTTCTGGGTGAAGAAATTGACGCTGACGCTCTCAACTCCGTCAACCTTGGCGATAGCCGCCTCCATCTTTGCCGCGCAGTTTGCGCAATCCAGATCCTCAAGCTTAAAGATCTTCTTCATTGTTCTCGTTCCTTTCTTCAATAAGATGTTCAAACCCTTTGGCTATAATCGTTCTGACATGGTCGTCAGAAAGAAAATAATAGATTGTTTTGCCCTCACGGCGGTTGGCAACAAGATTTGCGTCCTTGAGTATCTTGAGCTGGTGCGATATCGCCGACTGCGTCATGCCGAGCAGTTCCGCAATGGCGCAAACGCACATCTCCGACTCAAAGAGCGAAAACAAAATCTTGACGCGGGTCGTGTCGCCGAAGAGCCTGAACAGATCGGACAGGTCGCAAAGCAGCTCGTCTGTCGCAGCTCGTGCCTCACCATATCGAGCATCTTCTCGTGGTTGTGTTCCATGTTTTTGTCCTCCGTTCATTTGCGTGATAATTCATATGATTGTTTGTTCATATGTTTCATTGTTCATATGATAGCTCATTCATATGTTGTTGTCAACAGTTTTTTCAAAAAAATTTATAAGACAGCCGAAAAAATAAATATAGGTCATAATCCGCATTGTCAGACACGGATTATGACCTTCGTATTTTGCACTAAGCAGATATTCAGTCTTCTTTGCCGTCGAGCAGGCTCTCTCTGAAGTCGTCGCTGATAACGGCAAGGTTATCGATATGCATCTTTCCGTTCTTGAATTTGAGTGTGAGCGAATCGGAGTTTCGCTTCATCGAGACAAAATCGGAAATATTAAAGCGCTTCTTCTTGCCGAACATGGTCGAATAGATATATATCCCCTCGCCCGCAGACACGACCTTCTGGTCGAGCTGGCAGAGCATCGCCGCGGCACCGAAAAGCATACAGCCAAAGCCCGGAATCGCAACGAAGAACTTCCGACAGCGAGCATTGCGATGCAGACGGCGGCGCCGGCAATATAGACAGCCATGCCGAAGAAGAAAAGCCATCTTGGAATATGTACGGCATATTTTGCATCACCGGGATCGCGCACTATACGGACGATAAAATATATCAGCAGAGCCGCAGAAACGACAGCGGCGACAAAAGCATAAATCATTCCGACTCTCCTTAAAAGATATTGAGATTCCTGAGCACGAATATCATAGAGATGACCCATGCCGCATCGACAATATATGAAATTATCGTCAGAACTTTCGATGACTTAGCACCGACCGCGATACCTACGACTCGGAGCACGAAGAACAATATTATCGCCACGGCACTCGCTATCAAAAATCCGAGCATCACCGGCGCGCCGACAAAATTCGGCTTTGCGGCGTTGATTATCTGAACAATAAAAAATGCGACTGCGCCGACTATGTCAACAATAGCGGATATATTTGTTATTTTTGGCAGAACTTTGTTTTTCATATTTACGAGACCCGAAGTCTCCCTCACTCCTTTGAATCGGTTACGGGAAAATTCTATCACATAAATGCGATTTAATCAACAGCGGACAGAAAAAAGCGGCGGAATTTACCGCCGCGCATGGTTAGCATACATTAATTTAGCATACATTAATTATATTTAACTATATTCGCCTGTATCGGCTCTCCCCTGCCGAACGAGGCGGCATTTTCAAACGTGGTCTCGCTTATCGACTCAAGCGCCTCGCGGGTCAGAAAGCCCTGGTGCGAGGTGATTATAACATTAGGAAAAGACAGAAGGCGAGCCGTGACGGAGGTTTCGAGAATATCGTCCTCGCGGTTTTCAAAAACGTTGTGCGTCTCCTCCTCATACACATCGAGCCCGACGCCCATAAATTTATGCTGTCTTATACCTTTTATAAGATCGGGCGTGCTTATCAGCGCACCGCGTGAAGTATTGACGAGGATAACGCCGTCCTTCATCCGCTCTATCGCGTTGATATTTATCATATGATAGGTCTCCTCGGTCAGCGGGCAATGGAGGATATCAGATCGCTTTCGCCGAGAAGTTCATCGAGTTCGACATATCGAACGAAGTCGAGCGAGGGGTTCCGATACTTATCATAGGCGATAACATTCATCCCGAGTCCGCGGCAGGCGCGCGCAAACGACGCGCTATCTTTCCCGTGCCGACAACTCCTGCCGTCTTTCCGCAGAAGTTGACCCCTGTCAGTCCCATGAGGCTGAAATTGTTCTCGCGCACTTTTATATAAGCCTTGTGTATGCGGCGATTGACGGCGAACGCGAGCGCGAGGGCATGCTCGGCTATTGCTCGGGCGAATACCCCGGCACGCGCATAACGGAGATACCGTGCTCCTGCGCCGCCGGAAGATTGACATTGTTATACCCGGCGCAGCGCATGAGAATGAGCCTGACCCCGTTCTCGGCGAGGATATCCACGACCCGCCTGCCGACATCGGACGCGACGAACAGGCACACGGCGTCATAGCCTTTCGAGAGCGGCGCGGTGCGATAAGAGATATCCGTCTTGAGATAGTCTATTTCAATGTCGGGATATTTGCCCGCAAGCTTTTCGAACGCCTCGCGGTCATACGGCTTTGTATCATAAAAAAGTATCTTCATAGAATGCGCCTCCGGCAGTTTTCTCTGAATAGTATCTGCCGGGCGGGAATGAATATTCGGGTTAAATAAGCACAATTTATCATAAAGAGTGAAAACAATGGGAAGAAAATACAAAAAAGGCTTGACTTTTTCGAGCAAATATTATATGATAATCAAGCTGATTTGCGGATACAGCTTCCGCACAGCGAAAAGGATATGATCCATTAGCTCAGTCGGTAGAGCACTTGACTTTTAATCAAGGTGTCCGGAGTTCGAATCTCCGATGGATCACCAAATACAGAGAAGCCGCCTTATGGCGGCTTTTTGTTTTTAGATTTTTTAAAATTTTGTGTTGACAAAGGTATTTTTTGTGTTATGATATAAGTGTGCTACGACAGATAGCACACTTATTCTGATTTTGGTGCACTGCGGCGCGCCGGAATCAAAAAGAAAGGAGAATCGCTGTGGTCTTAATCGACAAGCAGAGCCGCGTGCCGGCATACGAGCAGATAAGAAATCAGCTGCTGACTCTTATCCTTGTCGGTACATTCGCTCCGCACTCGCAGCTGCCGTCTATACGGTCCATTGCCGCCGACGCCGGTGTGAACATAAATACGGTCAAAAAGGCGTTCTCCGACCTTGAATCCTACGGTGCGATATACACCGTGCCCGGAAAGGGAAGCTTCGTCAGCGAAAAGGCTTTCAAGAACGATTCGGTGCACGACACGGCGGTGTCCGAAGTTTCGGATGCCATCTCTGCCGCCCGCGCCAAGGGACTCAAAAAGCAGGAAATTATCGACATACTCAATGAAATCTACACTCAGGAGGAAGAATTATGATTGAAGTAATCGGCGTTACAAAACGGTTTCAGGACTTCACCGCCATTCAGAATCTTTCGCTGAAAGTCGAAAAGTCGTCAATATACGGGCTTGTCGGCTACAACGGCGCGGGCAAAACAACGCTTCTCAAGACGGTCGCCGGAGTCTACAGAGCCGACGAGGCGAGGTCAAAATATTCGGCGAGAATGTTTTTGACAATGCCAAAGTGAAGCAGAGACTTTTCTATGTCCCCGACGACATATATTTCGAGCCCAACGCGACTATCGAGAGCATGGGCAAGTTCTACGCGGGCTACTATCCCCGCTTCAGCTTCGACACCATGCACAAGCTCTCAAAGGTTTTCGGGCTTGACACAAAGAAGAGCATACGCGGCTTTTCAAAGGGCATGCAGAGGCAGGCGGAGATAATCCTCGGAATGTCCACGATGCCCGAGGTCATTCTGCTCGACGAGAGCTTCGACGGACTCGACCCGGCAAAGAGGAATCTTATTAAGAACCTCCTGCTCGAATACATGGCGGAGGAAGAATGCTCCGTCATAATCTCCTCTCATAATCTCCACGACCTCGCCGACATGTGCGACCACATCGCGCTGATAAACGGCAAGAGCATTGTTATGGACTGCTCGGTCGACGACATCAGCGGCTCGCGCTGCAAGTTCAGGCTGGTCTTTGACCGCGACCTCGAAGAGAGCGATTTCAAAGCTCTCGACATCAAGCACTTCTCGAAGGACGGAAAGATAATCACTCTGAGCGCCAACGGCGACATGGACGAAAACGAGAAGAAGCTTCAGGATATGAAACCGCTGATGATCGAAAAATTCCCGCTCACGCTCGAAGAGATCTTCCTCGAGGAGATGGAGGCAGCGACTACGACTTCAAGGACATCTTCGGCAAGCCCGAAGAGAAGAAATGAGGTGGCACAGATGAAGAAAAAATATAAGAACACTTTCTGGTTCTCCGTCGCGCACGCGATGAAAAAGAATTTCATTCTCCCGCTGCTGACATTTGCGGTGAGCATGTTTTTCTATCTCTCCAACTTCTGCTGGGAAAAGATAAGAGAAGCAAAAGAAACAGCCTCAATCAAAGGTCAGGATGTTTTGAAGATAATGCGCGACGCATATGAAGTATTTATCTTTGACTCCGAACAGGCAGCATATAACCCGCTGCTTTATATCTTCCCCGCCCTGCTCGTCGTGATATCGATTTTGCTCGGCGTTTTGCTGTTCAGATTCGTTACGAATAAAAAGACCGTCAACGTCTACTACAGTCTCGGTATCAAGCGCGCCGACCTCTACACCGCGCGTCTTCTTGCGGGCGTGTTCATGATGCTCGCGGCGGTACTCGTCCCGCTCGCTGTTTCGCTCGGGCTCAACCTCCACTATTTCGGCTCGTCCGTCATGCTCTGGCGAACCTTCCTGTTCTATGCGGTGCACAACGTGATATGTGTGCTCGCCGGTCTTACAATATCGGCGGCGGTCTCGAGCTGCGTGGGCACGGTTGTTGAATCGATTGGTTTTTCAGCCGTTCTTGCGGCGTTCCCGAGCGTTGTGACGATGTGCGTGAACTACGGCGTTCCCGCAATTCTCAACGGCGCACCCGCCATAACTTACTATGGCATATATCCTGCTGCGTCAAGCTACGGGGAGCTGCACTTCGACATAACGGGCTCCACCGTATTCGGGCGCATCATCAGCCACATAAATCTGCTCATGCTCAACAGAAGCTCTTTTATTAACTCATCTTCCGTTGAAGCTATGACAAAAGAGGCGGCAAAGAAATGGGCTGCCCCCTCGCTGACTCCCTATATTCTCTGGGCGGTTCTCATCGCCGCGTTCTTCGTGTTCGGTCTGTTCATGTTCAAGCGCAGAAAAGCCGAGATATGCGGATTCCCCGGAAGAAGCGCCGTTCTCAACTTCGTGCTCTGCATGATTACCTCTTTCGGCGTGGCTTCGCTGGTGCTGTACTTCGTAGTTTCCGAAATACCGCAAATAACAACCTGGATGATTATAGTCGGACTGATGATAATCAGCATCATAATCTTCCTGATATTCGACATTATTCTTCATCTGAGCTTTAAAGCCATAAAAAAGGACTGGAAGATAGGTCTCGTCCACGCCGGACTTATGGCGGCGTTCCTGCTCTCGCTTTACACCGGATTCTTCGGCTACAGCAGCCGCGTGCCGGATATTCAGGATATTGACAGCGTATCCATCTCCGCCCCCAACGCGCTGATGGGCAGCTACCAGCTTGGACGCGAGCTTAGCGGCAGCTATGTCACGGACAGATATTATTCCGATGTATACTCGAATTACTACTATGTCGCAACCGCTCGGTTTCCCTCATCGAAAACTTTAAAGACAAAGATGATATAAACACTGTGCGCGAAATACACAAGGCCATGATAAAAGCCGGAAATATCCGCAGAGTCAACACAAACTCCGACGACTATTCAAAGAGAGTAACCTGCCAAAGCGTTGTTATAAGATACAAGCTCAAGAACGGACGCGAGCTTGTCAGGGTCTATGAATATGTTCCGCTGACAAACTATCCAACACTCTATACTCTCGAAGACACCAAGAATTGGAACAGCAAGATAAAAGACGAACTGCTCAACATCGACTCTGAAAATGTTATTCCTATAGTTTTCTCCGCTCAGATGGACAACAGGATAGCTGTTGACGAAGAGCTGACGGCGGGTCTTGCGCGCGCAATATACAACGATATAACCACGCTGAGCTCCGACAAATTTCTGACAAGCAACGCCAAATATCTAGGTTCGGTTGCATTCTATGTCAACAGGAGTCAGAGAGAAGATTACTCAATGTATGAATCATCCGAATATGTCAATGCAACTTCAATAGAGGACGAAATCACCGAGGAAGAAGAGCCTTTATCCCGTCAGGAAACTGTTGACAACCTTGCAATTCGAGATAACTCACAAGGTAAATACTCGCGCTCGGCGACTATTCGGTAATCCCGATAACCGAGGAAATGACAAATACGATAAGCTTCCTCAAGGCTCACGGACTCTATGAAAAGCTCAGCGACGAGTCGCCGATAGTCAGCGCAAGAATAGCAGACATGGGCAAAGCCACATCCTCAGACGATATGAGACACGGTTTCGCCTATTCCAGCCCGATTTTCAACTCGTTCTGGGACGACGGAAAGTCAAAGCCATATTCAAAGAAGGACTCTGACGGCTATGAATATGAAGTTAGCAGCTACACCAGCGGCGACTTCATGCCGAAGGATGCCGTAACCATAACAAACAAGACTATTGTCGAAAAGCTCGCCGCCAACGCCTACGGCTACCGCTTCGACCTCACGGGCGGATACCTTGTTGAGTTCAAGCGCGAGAACGGCGCTCTTACGATAATGTATGTTCCGAAAGGACGCATCGAGCTGAATCTCGGCACGGGCAAATAAATTTCAAGCGGCGGCTGCGCTGAAACGGTGCGGCCGCCGAACTGAGCAGCATCGGAGGGAGAAAGGGTGAACAGAACAAAAGACGGCTTTAAAAATCCGTTCGGCTTCACGGTCGCACACGCGATGAGAAAGAACTTTGCTTTTCCGCTCGCGGTCTTTGTAATGAGCTTGGCGCTCTACCTCAGAAGCTTTTTCGGCAGCGACAAGATAAGACAGCTTACGGCGCTGAAGAGCGGCGGCTCGGCAACGTTGGAGCTTCTGCGCGAATCCGGAAAATTTTTAATAATCGGCGGATCTGACAACTATATGCTGACGGATATTCTCTATTTTTACACGGCGGCAGTCGTTGTTCTCTCCGCCGCGCTGGGTATAATGCTTTTCAGATTCGTCTCAAGCAGGGCGAAGAACAACATATATTTCAGTCTCGGCATCAGCGCGCGGGTCTGTTTTCGGCGCACTGGCTGGCGGGAGCGGTCATGCTCGAAGCGGCCGTGCTTCTCCCGCTCGCCTTTTCGGCAATGCTGAACCTTATCTACTTCGGCTCGTCCGTCATGCTCTGGCGCGCGCTGCTGTTTTACGCCGTTCACATGACCGTGACGGCGCTTGCGGGATTCTCTGTTGCGGCGGCAGTCTCCGTCTGCGTGGGAACCGCAGGCGAATCGGTACTGTTCTCGCTCGCATTCATAGCGTTTCCGAGCGCTGCTGTATATTTTCTCAATAACACTGTACCGAAGCTGCTCTTCGGCGCGCCTCACAATTCAAACTACGCACTCTATCCGTCGGCGAGTCACAACCAGGATATCAGCATGGCTCTCTCCCCTTTCGCGCGTGCTGTCGCGTCTCAATCTGCTCTCGCTCAACAACGACGTATTCATCCGCTCGGGCTCGTTGGTCTCGGCCGACGGGTTCTCTAAAATCACCGCAGACGAGCTGAAAAGCTGGAGTGCGCCGTCTCTTGAGCCTATATACTCTGGGCGATACTGATCGCCCTGCTGTTCGTTTTCGGGCTTTTGATGCTAAAGCGCAGGAAGGTGGAGATATGCGGCTTCAGCGGCAGGAGCAAGGCTTTAAACTTTTTGCTGACCGCCATGCTCTCTGTTTCCGCAGGCTCGACTATCGTAGCCGTTAATTTTTATTTTTCGCAAATCACCGACAAGCAATATCTTATAACGGGCATAACAACCGTGCTTTTGAGCGCTGTTATATTCGTGGTTTTCGATATTATGCTCAACCTCAGCTTTAAGGCACTCAAAAAGGATTGGAAATACGGGCTTGTCCATGTGGCTCTCGCGGTCGCCGTTATGCTCTCGCTCTACACCGGGTTCTTCGGTTACAGCAGCCGCGTGCCGGATACCGACAGCATCGAGAGCGCATCGGTATCGCTCCGGACATACTTCTCGGAAGCTACCGCACAAGAGCAGACGAGCTCAAATTCAACGCAAACTCCGGCTACTATCTCGCCTTCGACGAGGACGGAAACCCGGTTGGCATAAACAGCGGCTGCTACTATCGCAGCAACGCCGACGAAAGGCGCATAATTATCGACGGATTCAAAAGCGAAAGCGACATTAACGCCGTGCGCGAGCTGCACAAAAGGCTCATCGCCTCGGGCAGAAAAGTTGTTTCAAGCAGCGAGGATTATTCCGAAAGAGCCGTGCGCAGCACTGTTATTATAAAATACAAGCTCAAGAACGGACGCGAGATAATAAGAGAATATCAGACAGTCGGGCTCGGCGACTATCTCTCGCTCTATTCAATAGAGAACACCGAGAACTGGAACAACAAAATCAAAAATGAGCTGCTGAACATAAACAGCGAAAAAGTATTCCCCGTTCTCTTCTCGGGACAGATGGACAAAAAGACCGTCGTTGACCAAAAATTTACACGCGGACTCGCCCGCGCGATATATGAGGACATAACCTCTCTCGGCGCAGACAGAATTCTCTGCTCCGACTCAAAGTGGCTCGGCGCTATGGCCCTCTATCACGACATAGCGTCGGATGGAGTCGAAACCGTGACGGCAGCCCAAGCTCAGGCGGAAGTCCCCGATATTGATGATATTGACACGCCGGCAGACGATGTTCGCAACGCTTGGAAAGCCGGAAACTACGGCGAGATGATGACCAACGGCTCGGAATACGGAGATTTCGGCAAGTTCAAGTCCGTTATTCCGATAACCGAGGAAATGACGAACACCGTCGAATATCTAAAAACCCACGGGCTCTATGACCTGCTCGTTGACGAATCGCCTATAGTTGCCGTCAGAGTGGCGGACATAGGCAAGCTCACCGTCGACGCGCTTGAATACACCACGCCGATATTCAACGCTTTCTGGGACAACGGCAAATCAAAGCCGGAAACCGACCGCGATACCGGAGAACAGATAAGCACATACACGAGCGGCGACTACATGCCGAAAAATTCAAGGGAATTCACCGACGGCGCAACGATAAACGCACTCGCCGAAAACGCCTACGGCTACAGATTCGACCTCACGGGCGGATATGTTGCCGAGTTCAGACGTGCCAACGGATGCAGAACGATAATGTATATCCCGAAAGGGCGCGTCGAGCTGAATCTCGGTTAAATATAAAAACTCCCTTAAACACACATAGCCCCGGCTCACGGAAAATCTGTGAAGCCCGGGGCCGTTTTTATATTTACACATGAAAAATGCGACCCCGAAGGATCGCATAAGTTCAGCTTTCAGATATTACTTGTCCTGTATTAAAGGAAGAGAAGAAGCAGGGTTGCAACGAGTGCGAGAACGAAGAAAGAGATAGCAATGATCTTCGTGATAAGCACAAGCTTAGACTCCATAGTCCTGCTCTTGTTCTTGCCGAAGAAAGTCTCTGCGCCGCCTGCGATAGCGCCGGAAAGACCGGCGGACTTACCCTCCTGAAGAAGGACAAGAACAATAATAGCGACCGAAAGAAGAATGAGGACTATGCCCAATATAATCTCATGTACTGCCATGAAGTTAACCTCCAAACACAAATTGCTAAGATATTTTAGCATATACTTTGACACATTTCAATAGTTTTTACAAAAACTTTTGCCGAACGGAGAAAATTTCCTTCCGAAAGATGTATTATCGGCGCGCGGCTGAGCAAACTACTCTCAGCGGCAAGAGTCCGAAGTCAATGCGTTTGCAGGGCTTTTCCCGCCGACCGTTTTGCGGGGAAGCCTTGCAAACGGTCTTTTTTATATTCCGAGCTCAAGCTGTTCGCCCTTATCCTCCGCGCTCAGCAGCGCTCCGGCGGCGGGCAGGTTCTTTGTCTTATATCTGTACGCCTTGGCGAACTCCCCTTCTTTATACGCGCGGACGGTCATAACTTTCTGACCCTTCTTGAGGCTCATAACACCGACTCCCTGAGTGTCCTTGGTAGTCTTGGGCGAGATTGCGCCGGTGTTTATCAAAAGGTGTCTGCCCGCGGAAGAGATTATAACAAGCTCGACATCGCTCTCGATATGGAGCATCGCAGCGACAGGCGATTTGTCTGAATAAGCCTTTATGAGCTTCTTGCGGTTCGTCTTCGTCTGATAGGCGGCAAGCTCGACCTTCGCCGCCTTTCCGTTTTCAAAGAAGAAGAGCATATGACCCGAATAGTCCGAGGTCACGACCATATAGACCGCCGTCTCGCCCTCGTCCATGCCGAGCGTGCTCGCCACATAATCGCCGAGTGCGCTCGCCTTTGTCTCCTTGAAGTCGTTGACACGAGCCTTGTAGACCTGGCAGCGGTTCGTGAAGAAGAGAAGCTCTTTCGCGTTATCAGTAACCACGGTCTGGGCGAGCTCATCGCCCTCCTTGAACTTCTGCTCACTGCTCATACGCAGGGACTGCGGGGTTATCTTCTTGAAATAGCCCTGCTTCGAGAAGAAGAGCGTCACGGG
>ENA-OQCP01000204-OQCP01000204.1-human-gut-metagenome-genome-assembly--contig:-NODE-204-length-25618-cov-2.730179_pt1 | contig 25618 bp, 32 predicted proteins | sample MGYA00242760_ERZ504583 | MGnify/ENA primary metagenome ERZ504583 (study PRJEB26092, sample SAMD00036308) | human gut metagenome | host: Homo sapiens | study: EMG produced TPA metagenomics assembly of...
CGGAAACAGCAAAACGGGCGCTGGCGGAAATGGTGCGTCAGACAGGAGAGGCTGTATTCGATGAGAATGGTCTGATGAAAAAAGGTGTGATTGTGCGCCATTTATTGCTGCCCGGTGCTGTAAAAATGCAAAAGCTGTGGTAAAATACGTCTATGAGACGTACGGCGATACCGTCTGGCTGAGCCTCATGAGCCAGTACACGCCGCTTCCGCAGGTGGAAAACATAAGTCCGCTGAACCGGAAAACGACAAAACGGGAGTATGAGCGTCTGCTGGACTATACGTTTTCCCTCGGCGTCACCAACGCCTTTTTACAGGAAGGCCCGGTGGCTGAGGAGAGTTTCATTCCGGAGTTTGATGGAAGAGGAATCTGACGTTATAGTTCACTCGTGCAAAAAGGAGCTGCGCAGCAGCAAAAAGCGCTGGAAGCGCGGTTTTGAGAATGCAAGCAAAACACATTTGTCTATGATTAGATATGACTAACTATATTGTTTTAAGGAGGAAAAACTTTTGAGCAACGCAGTTGTAACACTGAAAAAAGGAGAGGGCCGCGCCTTAAAAGCAGGGCGGAGCCTGGATTTTTGATAATGAGATCGCTTCGATTTTAGGAGCATATGAAAACGGAGATATCGTGCTGGTGCGCGACTTCGACGGATACCCGATGGGGCGAGGTTTCATCAACGAGCATTCCAAAATCCGTATCCGTATGATGACAAGAAACATCGACCAGGAAATCGATGAAACATTCTTGAAAAAAAGAGTGCAGGATGCCTGGGAATACCGCAAAAAAGTGACGGACACATCGAGCTGCCGCCTGATCTTTGGCGAGGCAGACTTTCTGCCGGGACTCGTAGTGGATAAATTCTCCGATGTGCTGGTCGTTCAGTCACTGGCACTTGGTATCGACAAAATGAAAATGACGATTATCCGTCTGCTGGAGGAGGTTCTGGCAGCTGACGGGGTTAAGATCCGCGGCGTGTTTGAGCGAAGCGATGCAAAAGTGCGTGAGCAGGAAGGCATGGAGCGTGTGAAAGGATTTCTCTCCGAGCCGTTTGACACCAGCGTTGAAATCGTCGAGAATGGTGTCCACTATCTCGTCGATGTCAAGGACGGCCAGAAAACCGGTTTCTTCCTGGATCAGAAATACAACCGTCTGGCAGTGCAGAAGCTCTGCAAGGACGCGAGAGTCCTTGACTGCTTTACCCATACCGGATCGTTTGCACTGAATGCGGCATATGCAGGAGCAAAGGAAGTTATCGGCGTTGATGCATCAGAGCTCGGTATAGAGCAGGCACGGAAAAACGCAGCCTTAAATGGTCTGGAAAACGTAGCATCTTTCGTGTGCGAGGATGTCTTTGAACTGTTGCCACGTCTTGAAAAAGAGGGAGAAAAATTCGACGTCGTTATCCTTGATCCGCCGGCCTTCACAAAATCAAGAAACTCTATCAAAAACGCAATCAAGGGATATCGTGAAATCAATTTGCGCGGCATGAAACTGGTCAAAGACGGCGGCTATCTGTGCACCTGTTCGTGTTCCCACTTTATGGACTACGAACTCTTCACGAAAACCATCAACCAGGCGGCTCACAACGTCCACAAACGCCTTCGTCAGGTAGAATACCGCACCCAGGCCCCGGATCATCCAATTCTGTGGCGGCGGATGAGTCCTATTATCTGAAGTTCTACACTTTCCAGGTTGTGGATGAAAAATAGAAATTCTTCCTCTGCCGGAAGCGCCGAAACGGAAAAGCGAAGTGTAAGAAATGGGAGGAATTGCCATATGATAGAACCAACACCCCATGCACAAAAGAAAAAGCACTCCCGCCAGATGGCCACAAGCTGTGAGTCGTGCGGCAATTTTGTGTATGATGAGGAGTATGAGTGCTACACCTGCGAGGTCGATCTTGATGAGGATGAGATGGCACGTTTTCTGCAGGATAAATTTTACGACTGTCCGTACTACCAGCTCGGCGATGAGTATCGGATTGTGCGGAAACAGATGTAGGCAGGCAATGCGTCCGGTATACAAAGCTGCGGCGTTTGCGATAAAAACAAAAAAAGAACAGGAGGATTTTTACCATGAACAACGAAGTATTAAATGCAATCAAAACAAGAAGAAGCATCCGCAAATACAAAGCGGAGCAGATTACCGATGAGCAGCTCGATGCAATTCTGGAGGCCGGAACGTATGCGGCAACCGGCATGGGAAAACAGTCGCCGGTGATTGTTGTGGTACAGAAACCGGAGCTGATTGCAAAGCTTTCGAAAATGAATGCAGCTGTTATGGTACAACATCCGATCCGTTCTACGGCGCTCCGACCGTTCTGATCGTGCTTGCTGACCCGGAGCGCGGAACTTATGTGGAGGACGGCTCTCTTGTCATGGGAAATCTGATGCTGGCAGCACATGCCGTTGGTGTGGATTCCTGCTGGATCCATCGTGCAAAAGAAGAGTTCGCGAGCCCGGAGGGAAAAGCCCTCTTAAAAGAGTGGGGACTTTCCGAAAATTATGTTGGCATCGGCCACTGCATCCTCGGCTATCGCGACTGTGAGTACCCGGAGGCAAAAGAAAGAAAAGCAGATTATATTGTAAGAGTATAATCATCTGCGAAAACGGCTCCGGGAGCGGCTGTGCGTTGAAAACACCCGCCCGGAGTCTATATTTTTAACCGAATCAAGCAAGTAGCGAAGCGGATTGCGAATATCCGCTTTGCTAGAGACAACAGAGGAACAGCCATGTATCGAATTATGATTGTAGAAGATGATGAAGTCATCGCCCGCGCCGTGCAGCAGAGCCTGGTTTCCTGGGGCATGGATGCGTTCTGCGTACAGGATTTTTCCAGTGTTCTCGCCGAATTTGCCGTGAAAAATCCGCAATTAGTGCTGATGGACATTCATCTTCCCTTTTTTAACGGATTTCACTGGTGCCAGGAGATTCGAAAAGTCTCTAAAGTGCCGGTAATTTTTCTTTCTTCTGCATCGGACAACATGAACATTATTATGGCCGTTAATATGGGCGGCGATGACTTTATCGCGAAGCCGTTTGATTTAAGTGTCCTGACCGCCAAAGTCCAGGCGATGCTCCGTCGCACCTACGAATTTGCCGGAGAAACGAATTTCCTCGAGCACCGCGGTGCCATGCTCGATACGGGAAGTGGTGTGCTGAATTACCGGGGAAAGCGGATTGAGCTGACAAAAATGAGTGCGCATTCTGCAGTCCCTTCTCGAAAATAAAGGAAAAGCGTCAGCCGCGATATGCTGATGATGCATCTGTGGGAGTCGGACAGCTTTATAGATGACAACACGCTGACCGTCAACGTCACGCGCCTGCGGAAAAAACTGGAGGAGGCAGGACTTACAGACTTTATCCAGACGAAAAAGGGTGTCGGCTACCTGATCGCATGACGGAAGCAGAACAGGAGAAAAGGATGGAACAACAGAAAGAGGGAATCCGGCAGGAGTTTATGCTTCTTAACTGGTATTTGAAAGAGCATCTTGCATCGGCCGTGCGGATTGCCGCTTTTATAGGAGTATTTTCACTCCTCTGTTTTCTGCGCAATGTGCCGCAGGATGTCACCGTTTATATGATCGTGCTGATGGCTGCTGTCGGAGCCACAGGTTTTTGCTTTCATTATGGGAAGTACCGGAAACATCATCTGGTCTTAGCACTCCTTGCCGCCGAACCGCAGGGCAAAACAGAAGCGCTTCCGGAGGCGGACGGGCTTCTGGCGCGGGATTACCAGCAGATCATCGCATCCTACGAGCGGCAGTTTCAGGAAGAACAGATTAAGATGGAGCAGAAATACCGCGATATGATGGAGTATTACACGATGTGGACCCATCAGATCAAAACGCCGATTGCGGCGATGCGGCTGCTTCTGCAGGAGGAGGATACGCCGCTTTCGCGTGAAATGCAGAGCGAACTTTTCCAGACGGAGCAGTATGTGCAGATGGCGCTGCAGTACCTGCGCATGGAAAAATGACATCGGATCTTGTCTTTGCAAGGTACGATTTGGATGCGCTGATCCGCCAGGCTGTGCGGAAATATGCTCCGCTTTTTATCCGCCGGAAGATTATCCTTTCCTACGAGCCGGTGCACTGCGAGGTGCTGACAGATGAAAAATGGCTCGTCTTTGTGCTGGAGCAGATTCTGTCAAATGCGCTGAAATACACGAAAAGTGGAAGCATTCACATCTATCTGTCACCGGATGCACCAAAAACGCTGGTGATTGAGGACACCGGCATCGGTATTGCGCCGGAGGATCTGCCGCGGATTTTCGAAAAAGGCTACACGGGCTGCAACGGCCGCGCAGACAAGCGGTCAACGGGCATCGGACTGTATCTGTGCCGCCAGATCATGGAGAAACTTTCGCATACCATCCGCATCGAGTCGGAGATGGGAGTGGGAACGAAGGTGTATCTTGGGCTGGATACCGTATCCCTGTAGTACATAGAGAGCTTCGCCGGGAATCTTACAGAAATGTAAGGTTGCCGGTCTTTTTGTAAGATGATCCTAAGGCAGAAGAGGGCGCGGACGGGTATAATAAGCCTTGTCAATTAAGAAAACAGTTCAGACAGAAAGGAAAATGTGACATGGCAATTCTGGAAGTAGAACATCTGAAAAAAACATATACCACGCGCCTTGGCAGCAACCGTGGAAGCGTTGAAAGACGTTAATTTTACAGTGGAACGGGGCGAATTTGTTGCAATCATGGGCGAATCGGGAAGCGGAAAAACGACGCTTCTGAACCTGCTCGCAGCACTAGACAAGCCAACCGGCGGACAGGTGCGGTTAAATGGAAAGAATCTCGGCGAATTAAAGGAGAAGGAGATTGCCGGATTCCGCCGCGAAAATTTAGGTTTCGTGTTCCAGGACTTCAACCTGCTCGATACCTTTTCCCTGCGTGACAACATTTATTTGCCGCTCGTGCTGGAAGGAAAAAATACGAGGAGATGAGTCTTCGGGCAGAGCCGATTGCGAAAAAACTCGGCATCACCCAGATCCTCAATAAATACCCATATGAGGTGTCCGGCGGACAGAAGCAGCGTGCAGCCGTTGCGCGTGCGCTGATTACCAATCCGGAGCTGGTTCTTGCGGATGAGCCTTCCGGCGCGCTCGATTCCCATGCAGCGGATGGCCTCATGAAACTGTTCGGGGAGATCAACGAGGAGGGCCAGACGATTGTTATGGTAACGCACAGTGTGAAGGCGGCCTGCTCGGCGAAGCGTGTGCTGTTCATCAAGGATGGCGAGGTCTTCCACCAGCTGTATCGCGGTTCTTTAGGGCGCGATGAGATGTATCAGAAGATCTCCGATACGCTGACAATTCTTGCGACGGGTGGTGAACGGGATGAATAATCTGCTGTATGCCAGACTGGCAAAACAAATTTGAGCAAAAACCGTCAGAATATTCTTCCGTATCTGCTGTCATGCATCGGCACGGTGGTGATGTTTTTTATCATGGATACACTGGCGCAGGGAAGTGGCTTTGATTCCATGATCGGAAAAGATACGATCCTGACAGTGATGGGGATGGGAACCTATATCATTGGCCTGTTCGCGGTGATTTTTCTGATTTACAGCAACAGTTTTCTGGCAAAAAGAAGAAAAAAGAGTTCGGTCTGTTCCAGATTCTCGGCATGGAGAAAAAGCATCTGGCGAAGATCCTCTTTTTTGAGAGTCTGTATCTGTGGGCGGCATCGCTTGGAATCGGTATTCTGCTCGGTGTGTTGCTGTACCGCCTGCTGTTTCTGGTGCTGATGAAGCTGACCGGACTGAACGGAACAATTGGTTTTGCGTTCAGTGCAAAAGCCGTGGGAAGTACGATGCTGCTGTTCGGCCTGACTTTTGTGATCAATTTTCTCTTAAGCCTTCGCCAGATCCACGTCTCACAGCCGGTCGAACTGCTGCACGGCGGCGCGCAGGGTGAGCGGGAACCGAAAACGAAGCTTTTGACGGCGGTTCTTGGATTCATGCTTCTTGGTGTTGGCTATTATCTGGCTCTGACCTGCCAATCCTCGATGGATGCACTTGATAAGTTTTTTAATGCAATCGCTTTGGTTATGGTGGGAACGTACTGCCTGTTTTCTGCTGGAAGTATTGCATTTTTGAAAATTCTGAAGAAAAACAAGAATTACTATTACCAGACACGCCATTTTACAAGCATTTCGGGCATGCTGTACCGCATGAAGCAAAATGCGGTCGGTCTTGCAAATATCTGTATTCTGTCAACGGGTGTGCTTCTGGTTATCTCCATCAGCACATGTCTGTGGACGGGAATTGAGGAGGTTACCTATACGCGGTTTCCACATCAGATTTCGATCGAAGCAAATACTGGCGTGAGCGGCATTATGAAGACGGTGGAGCCGGTCAGTCAGAAGATGATAGAGGAAGTGAAAACTGGGATTGATCAGCATCTGGAAGAAAAGCAGCTCAGAAAAAAGTATGAAAGTGATCAGAGATACTATGTTATGCTTGCTGTTGTAGATAGAAACAAAGTAGAAAAAACACAGTCAGATGATGCTGCGGCGAGCACACTGATAAAAATCATGGAAGAGTCGGAGTACAATCAGGTAACCGGCGAACAGGTAGAGCTGGAACCAGGGCAGGCTCTGGTTTTTCAGGCAAAACAGAAAAATTATGGATATGACACGATTGAACTGGGAAATCAGACGTATGAAGTAAAAAAATGGAATACCGATAAGAAATCGTACATTCTGGATGAGAAGACGCAGGTGTATGAGACAATGACGGTGGTGACGCGGAACATGAAGCAAAGGAAGCGTATGCGGCTGTGCAGGGAAAGGAGCCAGAAGGATACAGTTGGAATATGCTCTGGATCTTATCGGGGATGCCGGCGAACAGATCACTGTTGGAGATGAGATTGAGACGATACTGACGGAATCATCTTTTAACGGATGGGTGGAAGTGCGCGAAAAAGAGCGCAATACGGTTTACAGTCTGTATGGTTCACTTCTGTTTTTAGGTGTTTTCGTCGGTGCGCTATTTTTGATGGGTGCCGTTATGATTATCTATTACAAGCAGGTTTCAGAAGGCTTCGATGACCGAAAACGGTTCCAGATTATGCAGAAGGTCGGCATGAGCCGCAAAGAAATCCGTCAGACGATTCAGTCACAGGTGGTAACGGTCTTTTTCCTGCCGCTCGCGGTGGCCGTGGTGCATACAATGGTAGCGTTTCCATTGACCAAGCGTATCATGGCAATGCTGAATTTCCCGGACAGCAATCTGTTTCTGGCTGCAACAGCAATTACGATTGCGGCGTTTGCCGTGGTTTACCTGATCGTCTATGTGCTGACGGCGCGGGCGTATTACAAAATTGTGGAATAAAAAGATGTACTTTTTTTAAAACATCAGCGCGGCTTTGAAAAAAACTTAACAAAAAACGATGAGAAAAAGACATCCGGCGCAGACGGAAAATCTGTGGAGGATGTCTTTTTTGCTGTTCTATTTATAAATGCCGTTGACGGTAACTTTGAAAAGAGCTTCTTTTCCGTTGAGTTCGTCTTTTCCATAGTCTTCCGGGAAAGTGACGGTTACATCTACGCTGTCGCCCGGGTGATGACCGATGAGCTGTTCTTCAAAGTCATCGATGTAAGTATGAGAACCGATCACAAGATCAGCGCCGTTTCCTTTTGTGTTTCCACCTTCAAATTCCACGCCGTCAATGGAGCCGACATAGTCGATATTGACGGTATCACCGTCCTCGATGGTAAGGGAAGTGTCGGTCTGCAAAGAGGCAGAAGCCGAAGTGGAGGCTGATGAGGCGGATGCGGCCGATGAGGCTGTGGAGGTATCCTCCGAGGCACTTTTGGTAGAGAGTCGTTTGGAATCGAGTACGCTGGCAATAATAAGGCCGACGATCACAACGACAATCAGAGCCGGTCCGGCCCAGCTCCAGATCTTTTTGTAATGCGCTACTTTCGCTTCGTGCTCCCGCTCTTTGGCACGCCGTTCCTTGGCAGCTTTTCTGTTTTCTTTGTTCATAAAATGGATCTCCTTTGCGCTTTTTACGACTGCAATCGTATTTTATAATATCAAGTATATCATAAAAATATGGTAAAAGTGTGAAAAAAATAACACGATCCAACATTGTCAATGCTCAAAAATGACGATATAATGAGTGCAAGTGAGTCAAATGAAAATTTATTTTCATTTGACGAGACGAATGTCGCTTACGCGGCAGCGTAAGATTGAGTGCAAGTGAGTCAAACGAAAATTTATTTTCAGTTGGCGAGACGAATGTCGCTTACGCGGCAGCGTAAGATTGAGTGCAAGTGAGAAAACGCGGCGAGTAAGGGAGTGAATAAAATGGATGACTGGAGTAGTTTCAGAACGACGACATCCGAACAGCAGCGCCTCCGGGCTGCACTTTCCGGCTTTTGTGAATTGCAGGATCTTCCGGAAGAACAGCGAGCCGCATATACCGCATACCTGCGGAAACGCATCCGTCCCGCTGTCGAAATGCTGATTCGTGAGGATGATTTTTCAAAGCTGGAACGTATTATGCAGACCGGATGCTGTCCGATGCAGACCGAAAACGTTTTCTCAACCTTGCTGCCGACCAGCAGAAATGGCAGGCCTTCCGCATTCTCCTGAACCGGAGCTCACAGGATCCGATGCAGGAGAATACGGAAAGCAGAAAAACAGAAGCTGCGTTTCAAAAAGAAAAGCCCACAAAAGAAAAAGAAGCGCTGGCGCTCCGGCTTTTCGAAGAAGCCCGCAAAAACCTCTGCTGGCTGTACCCGGAACTTGGTGAAGCGATTCTTTTCTTTCAGCATCAGCCATCCGACAGGACAAAAGCCATCACATCCGACGGTCATACGATATATTTTAACTCCGATTTTGTACTCTGCATGTGTGCCGAAAATTCATCGTTCCTCAAGGAAGGCTATCAGCACCTGCTGCTGGAATGCATCCGCCGGTTTGGGAAAGAAACACCGGAGCCGGAAAAAAAAGAACAGCCCCCGGTTTCATGCTGATGCCGGAAAAAGAAAAACAGTCTCCGGTTTCATGGCTGGTGCCGGGAAAAGAACCGGAACTTATCGAGTCTTTTCAATCAGTCTGGAAACGTGCTTCCCGCAAGTTGGCGGAAAACTACGGCACCGGCGCCTGCGGCGAGGCCAGAACTGCGGTGGAAAAAAAGAAACTCTGTCCGGGATCGAAAAAAGAGCGTACGATTACCGTGCTTTCTGAAACGCTTTACCGTTACCCGCGAGGAAATGGAGCTGGATCTCGACAGCTTCGATCCAGTCGCTTACCATTATGGGCTTATGTATTACGGAAATTTCCCTTTCATCGAGCCGCCGGAGACGCGCGAGGGAAACCGTCTCGAAGACTGGTTATCGCGATCGACACATCCGGTTCGTGCAAAAAAGAAATCGTAGCAAAATTTCTCGGTGAGACGCGCAGCATTCTTGAAGAAAAAGAAAACTTCTTTTCCCAATGGAACGTCTGCCTGATCCAGTGCGACAGCTTCGTGCAGGATGTCACGATGATCCATTCACCGAAAGAATGGGAAGCTTACCGTGAAACAATTACCATCAAGGGCCGAGGCGGAACCGATTTCCGTCCTGTCTTTCAGAAAGTGGAAGAGTTGCGGAAACAGCATGTATTCCGAAACTTAAAAGCGTTGATCTATTTTACCGACGGAGACGGAATTTATCCCGAACAAAAGCCCGATTACGAGACGGCATTTGTCTTTGTCAGACAGACCGAAAAAATGAATCTTGTCCCAAAATGGGCAAAAAAACTGCTGACAGAAGAATGTACTCTTTGAACAAAACTGACAAAAAAGCATCTCGCAAAATCAAACACAGAAAGATTTCGAGAGTACATAAAGAGTGCATAAGATAAGAGAGATCATATGAACATACAAGAAGCAAAAGAGACAATTGAAAAAGCCCTGCGCGCATACTTTGCAAGAGATGAAATTGGTTTTCCGCTGGTTCCGCTCCGGCAGCAGCGTCCCATTCTCCTGATCGGCCCGCCGGGCATCGGAAAAACGGCAATTATGGAGCAGATCGCAGAAGAGTGCGGTGTGGGGCTTGTCGCCTACACGATGACACACCATACGCGTCAGAGTGCCATGGGCCTTCCGGAGATCTGCACACGTGGAATCGAAGGGAAAATGGTACATACAACGGAATACACGATGAGCGAGATCATCGCCTCGATCTATGACTGCATGGAGCAGACCGGAAAGAAGCGGGGTATCCTCTTTCTCGATGAAATTAACTGCGTCTCCGAGACACTCGCTCCGGTGATGCTGCAGCTTTTGCAGGATAAAAAATTCGGCAACCAGCGCATCCCGGATGACTGGCTGATCGTGGCCGCCGGAAATCCGCCGGAATATAATAAATCTGTGCGGGAATTTGATGTGGCAACGCTTGACCGTGTGCGGAAGATCGAGGTGGTTCCCGAGCTTTCCGTGTGGCTTTCCTATGCAGAGAAAAATCAGATCCACGGTGCTGTGACAACGTACCTTATGGCACACAGTGACCATTTTTATTCTGTTTCGCAGGAAGCGGATGAAAAGCGTTTTGTAACGGCACGCGGCTGGGAGGATTTGTCGGCAGTGCTGAAAAGTTATGAAATCCTGAATTTTCCGGTCGACGAAGCACTGATTGGACAATATTTGCAGGAAGAAAAGACGGCGGAGGAATTCAACTCGTACTACAGGATTTACGAAAAATATGGACAGGATTACGGTGTGGAGGAGATTTTGACCAGTGCATTTTCCGGAGAAATCATGGCAGAAAAAAAGAAGATGGCAGAAAACGGTTCCGCAGAAGAGCGATCTGTACTGCTGTCTCTGTTTCATGCGGCACTTCAGAAAGAGGCATCCGCCTGCCAGAAGCAGGAGCACACGGCAAAGGAACTCTCCGAGTGCTTGCGCCAGTTTACCGGGCTTTGCAGGCAGAAAAAAGATGAGACATACGCATCCTGGCTGCGGCAGAAAGAGCAGGGATTTGCAGTGTGCAAAAAGCAGGGACTGCTGAAAAAGGACGAGGAAGAAACGAATGCGCGGGTCTTGAAAAAGTTAAAAAAACTCGAGGAGACCGCTAAAAAATGTCGCAAAACCGATCCGGATCAGATGAAAGAGCTTTTTGAAACGGTATGTGAACTGGAACAGGAAAAAGCGGAGAAGGAAGTAAAAGATGTGAAGCAACAGATCCGCCGTGCCGCTGAATTTTTACAGAACAGCTTTCCGGGCGGAGCAGAGGTGGTGCTGTTTGAAGCAAATCTGGCGCGAAGTCCAGCGTTACGGGGCTTTTTGATTGAGGAAAGCATGGATGCCGAAGGATAAGCTGCCATTTTGTAAAGAAGAAAATGGTTCTGAAAAGCCCATTTCTGGAGAAAAATGATTTGAAAGGCAGAGGAAAAACGGGACAGAGGAAAGGAGAAAAAGATGAATTATAAAATGATCCTGCAGTACGACGGCACGCGCTATAACGGCTGGCAGAAGCAGGGAAATACGGACAACACGATTCAGGGCAAGCTCGAAACGCTGCTGTCCAGGATCGCAGGAGAGCCGGTGGAGATCCACGGCGCGGGCAGAACCGATGCCGGCGTCCATGCGGCGGGACAGGTCGCAAATGCAAAGTTCCATACCGATCTATCCGATGAAGAACTTCTGCAGACAATCAACATTATCTGCCGGAAGACATCGAAGTCACCAGCCTCGCGCGGATGCCGGAGCGCTTCCACAGCCGTCTGAATGCGGTGGACAAAACATACGAATACCGTATCGTGATCGATGGCAGAAAGCATGTTTTCGAGCGGAAATACGTGTATTTTCCGGAAGCACCGCTCAATGTGGAAAAAATGAAAGAAGCATCGAAAGCGTTTATCGGAACGTATGATTTCAGGAGCTTCTGTGCCAACAAACGTATGAAAAAATCGACAGTACGGACGATTACCGGAATTGATTTCTGCGAGAAAGACGGGATTCTTATCATTTCCTATACCGGAACCGGTTTTCTGTACCACATGGTGCGGATCCTGACCGGAACACTTGTGGAGGCCGGGATGGGAAAACGGGATATCGCATCAATGATGGAGCTTCTCAAAGCAAAAAACCGCGAAAGTGCGGGTTTTCTTGCACCGGCATGCGGACTCCTGTTAAAAGAAGTCCGATATGAATAACCGAAATAATCAGGGCAATGCACCAGCCTTTTTTGCATAAAAAACCGAAAAAAGGCTGTGAATTGATAAATGCAGCATAGAAAAGAGAAAGGATGAGGTGAAAAGCATGTTTCAGAAGAAAAGAAATACTTTTCATGGCGGCGTTCACCCGTACGAGGGAAAAGAGCTCTCCAAGGACAAACCGATTGTCAAAGCGCAGCCGGGCAACTTATTGTATTACGCAGTGTCACAGCACATCGGAGCGCCTGCTGTGCCGACCGTACAAAAAGGCGACCATGTAAAAGCGGGACAGAAAATCGCAGAAGCGGGAGGATTTGTTTCGGCTCCTGTTTACGCATCGGTTTCCGGCACGGTAAAAGGAATTGAGAAAAAAGTTTCCGCAGCCGGTTCCCCGGTAGACTGTATCGTTGTGGAGAACGACGGGCTGTATGAAAAAGAAGCATTTGAGGAGTGCCCGCACTGGGAAAAACTCGACGTAGATAGATCCGGAACAAGATCAAAGAGGCCGGAATCGTGGGAATGGGAGGTGCAGGCTTTCCGACACACGTCAAGGTATCCCCGAAAGATCCGTCAGCGATTGACCACATTCTCGTCAATGGAGCAGAGTGTGAGCCGTATCTGACGAGCGACTATCGCAGAATGCTCGAAGAGCCGGAAAAGGTGATCGGAGGCTTAAAAATCATGCTGCATATGTTCCCGAGGGCAAAGGGAGTCATCTGCATTGAAGACAACAAACCGGACTGTATCGCGAAGTTCCGTGAGCTGGTGCTTCCGGAGGATAACATTGAGGTTCTGGAGCTTAAAACGAAATACCCGCAGGGTGCCGAGCGTATGCTGATCTATGCAGCAACGGGACGAAAGGTAAATTCCTCCATGCTGCCGGCGGACGCGGGCTGTATCGTGGATAACATTGATACCGTGACCGCTATTTACCAGGCAGTCCGCTTCGGCGAACCGCTGATGAGCCGTATCGTTACCGTGACAGGAGATGCCGTACAGAATCCGTGCAACTTTGAAGTGCCGGTCGGCATGCTCTTATCCGAACTTTTAGAGCAGGCAGCAGTCTGAAACATGAGGCAGCCAAGATCATCTGCGGCGGTCCGATGATGGGAAAAGCCCTGTTTATAATGGAGGTTCCTGTAACCAAGACAACATCTGCACTGACCTGCCTCACCGAGGATGAAGTATCTGCGCTGGCACCATCTGCCTGCATCAATTGCGGACGCTGCGTTTCTGTCTGTCCGGGTCAGATTCTTCCGGCCCGCCTTTCCGTTTTTGCGGAGCACGGAGAGGAAGAGAAGTTCCTGAAATACGGCGGAATGGAGTGCTGTGAATGTGGCTGTTGTTCCTTTATCTGCCCGGCAAGACGTCCGCTGACGCAGGAGATCAGCTCAATGCGTAAAGTGCTTCTGGCAAAGAGAAAGAAGAAATAGGGGGATCTTACATATGAATGGATTATTACACGTATCATCTTCCCCACACGCGCGGTCCAAGGTGACGACAGACAAAATCATGTTTGCCGTCCTGCTTGCCCTTGCCCCGGCAGCTGCGTGGGAATCTGGAATTTCGGCCTTCGGGCGCTGCTTCTGATTGTGATTTCGATGGCAGTCTGTCCCCTGACGGAATATCTGTATGAAAAAGGAATGAAGAAACCGGTGACGATTGCCGACGGCAGTGCACTGGTAACCGGCCTTCTGCTGGCCATGAACATGCCGGTGCAGGCGCCTCTTTGGATGCCGGTGATCGGCGGTGTGTTTGCAATTCTCGTCGTAAAACAGCTTTTCGGCGGTCTTGGCCAGAACATTATGAACCCGGCGCTTGCAGGAAGATGCTTTCTTTTGATTTCCTTCCCGGGCCATATGACCAATTTCGCCGCTCCGGCAGCCGCACATCTTGTGGATACCGTATCCGGTGCGACACCGCTTGCCGCAGCAAAAGCAGGAGAGCAGGTGAATCTGCTGTCCATGTTCCTTGGAAACACGACAGGAACCATCGGCGAGACTTCCGCGCTTGCCCTTCTGATCGGCGGAATTTTCCTTGTCTGCATCCATGTGATTGACCTCAACATTCCGCTCATTTACATCGGAACCGAGCTTTTATTCGCCCTGCTTTTCGGCGGCCACGGCTTTGACATCAATTTCCTTGGCGCGCATCTTTTGGGCGGCGGTCTGATGCTCGGCGCATGGTTCATGGCAACCGATTACGTTACCCGCCCGATCACAAAGAAGGGACAGTATATCTATGCGGTCATTTTAGGACTTCTGACCGGCGTATTCCGTATCTTTGGAAATTCGGCAGAGGGCGTTTCCTATGCCATCATCTTTACCAACCTTCTGGTTCCGCTTATTGAGCGCGTGACCGTGCCGGTTGGATTCGGAAGAGGAGGCAAGAAAAAAGCATGAACAAAATCATAAAAAACGCACTGATTCTTGCGGCGATCACGCTGATTGCCGGATTGCTTCTCGGGGCGGCACATCAGGTAACCCTGGAGCCGATCCAGAAACAGCAGGAGAAAGAAAAACAGGAATCCTGTCAGAACGTATTCCCGGAGGCAGCTTCCTTTGAAGAAGTAACAATGAGCGATGCAGAACAGGCAGAGCTTACGGCAGCACTGATCGGCCACGGTTTTGAAGCACAGACGATTGACGAACTGCTGCTTGCAAAAGACGCATCCGGCGCGACGATCGGCCTGGTTGAGATCATCTCCACAACCGAAGGCTATGGCGGCGGCATGCAGTTCTCGATGGGAATTGCATCGGACGGAACGACAAAAGGAATCTCTTTCCTGTCACTTTCCGAGACGGCCGGCCTTGGTATGCGTGCCGACACAGACGATTTCAAGAATCAGTTCAAGGATAAAAACGTAGAAGCATTCTCCTACACAAAATCCGGCGCATCCGCGGATGATGAAATCGATGCGCTGAGCGGAGCAACTCTGACAACGAACGCTGTAACAAACGGTGTCAATGCAGGAATCTGCTGTTTTAACTACTGCAACGAATCCGGTCTGCTTTCCGGAGAGGGAGGGAACTCATGAGAAAAGATACGCCGCTGGAACGGCTTTATAATGGTATCATAAAAGAAAACCCGACCTTCGTCATGATGCTGGGTATGTGTCCGACGCTTGCGGTTACCACTTCTGCAAAGAACGGTATCGGCATGGGCCTTGCGACGATGGTCATCCTGACCGCCTCCAACCTGATGATTTCCCTGCTTCGAAAAATCATCCCGGACGGCGTGCGTATGCCAGCATACATCGTTGTTGTGGCATCGTTTGTAACCATCGTGGAATTTTTGATGGAAGGTTTTATTCCGGCACTCTATTCCGCCCTTGGCATCTACATCCCGCTGATCGTTGTAAACTGTATCATCCTGGGACGCGCCGAGGCATATGCTGGAAAACATGGTCCGATCCCGTCTTTATTTGATGGTATCGGCATGGGCCTTGGATTTACCGTCGGCCTGACCCTGATCGGTATGTTCCGTGAGCTGATCGGAGCCGGAACCCTGTTCGGTATCCAGGTAATGCCGAGTGCTTACGAGCCGGTCAACATCTTCATCATGGCGCCGGGTGCATTCCTTGTGCTGGCAATGCTCGTTGCGGTGCAGAACCGCATCAAACGCCAGAAGTCAGAGAAAACCGGAAAACCGGCAGTCCCGGCAGAAGAGACCGGCTGTATGGCATGCGCCAATAAGGCATACTGCCAGGCTGTGAAAGGAAAGGAGGAAGCGAAATGAAAGAACTGATTTTAATTGCGATCGGTGCGGCGCTGGTGAACAACGTTGTCTTAAGCCAGTTCCTCGGCATCTGTGCTTTCCTCGGTGTTTCCAAAAAGATGGATACGGCGGCCGGCATGGGCGGAGCGGTTATTTTTGTCCTCACGATTTCTTCATTTGTGACAAGTCTGATTTACAAATTTATCCTGGCACCGGCAGAACTTGATTATCTGAAAACGATCGTTTTCATTCTTGTCATCGCGGCGCTGGTACAGCTCGTTGAGATGTTCCTGAAAAAGACGATTCCGTCTCTGTATCGAGCGCTCGGCGTTTACCTTCCGCTGATTACAACAAACTGCGCGGTACTCGGTGTGGCACTCATCAACGTACAGAAGGATTACACGATTCTGCAGGGTACGGTTTACGGTCTGGCAACCGCAATCGGCTTTACGATTGCCATGGTGCTGATGGCCGGCCTGCGGGAAAAGATGGAGTACAACGATATCCCGGAGTCATTCAAAGGAATGCCGATCGTTCTTCTTACGGCTATGCTGATGTCAATGGCATTTATGGGATTTTCCGGAATGATCTAGGAGGATGAAGAGATGAATGGTATTTTAGCAGCCACCCTGATGGTGGGTGGAACCGGCCTTTTGATTGGTATTCTCCTTGGAATTGCCGGAAAGAAGTTTTATGTGGAAGTGGACGAGCGCGAGACGAAGGTCCGTGAAGCGCTGCCGGGCAACAACTGCGGCGGCTGCGGTTACCCGGGCTGTGACGGAGCGGCGGCTGCAGTGGTAAAGGGTGAAGCCCCGATTTCGGTCTGTCCGGTCGGCGGTTCTCCGGTTGCGGCAGCGATCGGTGCCATTATGGGACAGGAAGCCGGAGCACAGGAGCGCAGAAAAGCAGTGGTACGGTGCGCCGGTACGTGTGACGTGGCAAAGAACAAGTATGAATACACGGGTGCAAGGGACTGCTCCTACGCCGTTTTTGTACCGGGCGGCGGTCCGAAGAGCTGCGGAAACGGATGTCTTGGTTTTGGAAACTGCGTGAAGGCATGTAAGTTTGATGCGATCCATATTGAAAACGGCATTGCCGTTGTGGACGGCGAAGCGTGCAAGGCATGCGGTGCTGCGTGAGGGCCTGTCCGAGAAATCTGATCGACCTGATTCCGTATGAGCAGAAGATCACGGTGAAATGCCGCTCAACCGAGAAGGGCAAGGCGGTGATGGCAGCGTGTGAGATCGGCTGTATCGGATGTAAGAAGTGCGAGAAGAACTGCCCGTCGGATGCAATTCACGTTGTGGACCAGCGCGCGGAGATCGACCCGGCAAAATGTACGGGCTGCGGCCTCTGCGCGGAGAACTGCCCGCGGAAGTGTATTATGGTAGAAAAATAAAAATGAGAAATTCCATGCTGTGGGAGGGAACTTCTGCGGCGTGGAATTTTTGCTTTTCGGTGATATCGTGTTAGCCAATGCCGGGGGTGGCTGGCTTGACTTGAATTTGGGAAAATGATAAACTGAAAGTCAGAAAACGAGGGGCGAAAAGCTAAAAAAATATAAAATGGCAGAAAGGACGGGGCAAAAGTATGACAATGACAATGGATGAACTGATGAAAGTGCTCGATATGCAGGAGGATATTCTGCAGTTTACGCATTTTACAAATGCAGACGCATGGGAACTGGGAACGATGATCCTGATGGAGGCAAGACGGCGCGGAGCGCAGGTTGGCATCATGATCCGCAGAAGCAACGGGGAAGTTGTATTCCAGTATTGTGATAACGGCATTACGCCGCACAATGTGGAGCTGATGAGACGGAAGAGCAATTCGGTGCTTCTGACGGAGCGGAGTTCGCTGCAGCTCTACATGGCAGCGACGAATGCGCCGGAGAGCGTAAAACAGATGGTACTGGACCCGAAGGAATACGCAATGCTGGGCGGAGGTTTTCCGATCTGCGTGGAAGAAGTCGGCGTTGTGGCAACCGTAGCAGTGTCCGGCATGGGACAGGTTTCGGATCATGATGTGATTGTGAAATGCATCAGCAAATATTTGCATATCGATGAAGTACCGAGAATCAGAACTGTATGAAAATGATGATTGAAACTAAATTTTGTGTATGATACAATGTCACCGGCAAAAAGACATGACAGTTCCATCAGGGACAACAAAACCCCCGTGAGCGGCAACTCACGGGGGTTGGTTTATGTCAGCAGGTTTTGCATATCTTCCGGCAGTGGTGCGTGGAAGTTTAAGGGTTCTCCGGTGATCGGATGGACGAAGGAGAGCGATGCAGAGTGAAGTGCTTGGCGGGGGAAAGTGCCGGGAGTTTTGTTGTAGAGGGTATCGCCGAGCAGCGGATGGCCGATGTAAGCCATGTGGACGCGGATCTGGTGGGTGCGGCCGGTTTCGAGATTGAGTTCGAGGTGGGAGAAAACGGAGCAGTGCGCGAGGGTGCGGTAATGGGTTACGGAGCGCTCGCCGGAGGCAAAGTCGACGGTGCGCTGGATGAGGGAGCCGTTGAGGCGGGCGATCGGGCGTCGATGGTGCCGGATGCAGCGGTTTCGCCGAGGGCGAAGGCCTGATACGTGCGGTGGATTTCGCGGGAGCGCATGGCCTGGGAGAGAACGGCGGCGCTTAAGGCGTGCTTGGCGAGCACGATAAGGCCGGTGGTGTCGCGGTCGAGGCGGTTGATACAGCGGTAGACGAAGGGTTCACCTTTCTGTTCAAAATACCATGCAATGCCGTTTGCCAGCGTATTTTCATAATTTCCAATCGACGGATGAATCGGCGTATCAGCGGGTTTATCCACAACGAGGATGTCGTCATCCTCATACACAACCGAAAACGGAACCGGCCGCGGCAGAATTCCGTCGGAGGGTTCTGTTTCGACAAGGTGCGTTTCGATCACATCCCCGGCGTGCACGGCCTGGCTCGTCCAGCGCGGACGCCGTTTCGGAAAATGCCGTCCTCTGTGCGTTTTAAGCCCGTAATAATATGGCGCGAATATCCATGCCGGCGGAGAAACCATTCCACAGTCAGATTTTCCCGTTCCTCCTCCGGCGAAACCACATATGTAAACCTGTGTCCCATACACAAAACCTCCGTTTCTATAGCTTTTTTATCGAATGAACCCTGTCATTTCGGGGCAAAATTTCAAAAAGAGACTTTCCCAGTCTTTCGCAAGTATAGCCGAAAACAGATGGAAAAGCAAGAAACTTACCTTTCTATATCGAAAATATAAAAAAAGTATAAAAGTTTCATGAAATGTCAGAATTTGATTGATTTTAGCGAAAGAAAAGTTTATGCTACTAAAAAGAAAGAAAATCAAGAAACAGGAGGGGATACAGATGAAGCAGGTGCAAAAACCGAAAAAACCCATGATTTTTTATTATGTGATTGCGCTGATCGTCATTCTGCTGTTAAATCTTCTGCTTTTCCCGAGACTTCTCGAGCCAAAAGTAACAGAAGTTGATTACGGAAAATTTTTGCAGATGGTAGATAACAACGAAATCAGCGAAGTCCAGATCCAGTCAAATGAGATTATTTTCAGCGACAAATCAAGCCCGGCGAATTATTATAAGACGGGTGTGATGAATGATTACAAGCTGGTAGATCGTTTATATGAGGCAGGTATTACCGAATTCGGAACGCCGATCATAGAGCAGATGTCGCCACTCATGGAATTTCTTTTAACATGGGTAATACCGATCGTTGTGATGGTTGCGCTCGGACAGTGGCTGATGAAACGCATGACGAGCAAGATGATGGGTGGCATGGGAAATGCGATGAGCTTTGGAAAGAGCAACGCCAAGGTTTATGTACAGTCCGAAACCGGCATTAAATTTGCAGATGTTGCCGGAGAGGATGAGGCAAAAGAAATTTTACAGGAGATTGTTGACTTCCTGCATAATCCCAAAAAATATGAAGAAATTGGTGCAAAAATGCCGAAAGGAGCACTGCTTGTCGGCCCTCCAGGAACCGGTAAAACGCTGCTTGCAAAGGCAGTAGCCGGAGAGGCAAATGTTCCGTTCTTCTCCATTTCCGGTTCTGAGTTTGTCGAGATGTTCGTCGGCATGGGAGCTGCGAAGGTGCGTGACCTGTTCCAGCAGGCAAATGAGAAAGCACCGTGTATCGTCTTTATCGATGAGATCGATACCGTCGGCAAAAAACGTGACGGCGGCGGATTCTCCGGAAACGACGAGCGTGAGCAGACCCTGAACCAGCTGCTTGCCGAGATGGATGGATTCGATGGAAAGAAAGGCGTTGTCATTCTGGCAGCGACGAACCGTCCGGATTCCCTGGACCCGGCACTTCTTCGTCCGGGCCGTTTCGACCGCCGTGTGCCGGTTGAACTGCCTGACTTAAAAGGCCGTGAGGAAATCCTGAAAGTCCATGCGAAAAACATCCGCGTGGGCGACAATGTCGATTACAATGCGATCGCACGTATGGCATCCGGTGCTTCTGGTGCAGAACTTGCCAATATGATCAACGAGGCAGCACTCCGTGCCGTCCGTGATGGAAGAAAATTCGTCACCCAGGCGGATCTGGAGGAGAGCGTTGAGGTTGTCATCGCCGGATACCAGAAGAAGAATAAGATCATGACCGACAAAGAGAAACTGATCGTTTCCTACCACGAGGTCGGCCATGCACTCGTCGCAGCACTGCAGAGCCATTCCGCTCCGGTTACGAAGATCACCATTATCCCGCGTACGTCCGGCGCCCTCGGCTATACGATGCAGGTGGATGAAGATGAGCACAACCTGATGAGCCGCGAAGAGCTGGAAAACAAGATTGCAACGCTGACCGGCGGCCGTGTGGCAGAGGATCTGGTGTTTCATTCCATCACGACAGGTGCTTCGAACGATATCGAGCAGGCAACGAAGGTGGCAAGATCCATGATCACCCGCTTCGGTATGAACGAGGAATTTGGTATGGTTGCATTTGAGACGGTAACGAACCAGTACCTCGGCGGTGACACTTCCCTGGCATGCTCCGAATCGACAGCAGCACAGATTGATGAGAAGGTTGTTGCAGCAGTCAGAAAACAGTACGACAAAGCAGAGCAGCTCTTAAAAGATAACATGCCGAAACTCCACGAGCTGGCAAAATATCTGTATGAGAAAGAGACAATCACAGGTGATGAGTTTATGGAAATCCTGAATTTATCCCCGGATCAGCTCACGACAACGAGAATGGAAACAAACTAAAAAGCGATAAAAGCAGATGAGAATCCCGCGTTTCAAGCGACTTCAGCCTTGCGCGGGATTCTTTCTTGTGCTATAATGCTGTAATGCGAAATTATGACACAAAAAGACAGATTTTTTTAAGATAGACCAAGAGAACATAAGGAGAAACGCAATGAAGAAAAAACAGGCATGGAAAGTGATGGGTGCTGTCCTTGCGGGCACACTGGTATTTTCCGATGCAGTTCCGCTTCGTGCCAGCGCATCGGCAGGAACGGAAAAAAGCGCAGTACAGAACGAAACTGTCTCCGGAACGGAGAACGGTACAGAGACAAAGACAAAACGGGCAGCCGTTTATGTGAATCTGAAAACCGGCGATGATACGGCAGACGGTACAACGGCAGAGACAGCAGTAAAAACCGTGGAAAAAGCACAGGAGCTTCTTGCAGTTGCAGCGGCAGAACTGCAGGCGGACGGGAAAACAACCGAAAAAAACACTGCTGCAGATACCAGCAAAACGGCAGCGGAGGAAGCAGCAGAAAAATATCTGGTATTCGTCGGAATGGATGAAAAAGAGCTGGAAACGTATCGAAAGAAACAGCAGAAAACAGACTTTTTGGGAAGAGTAACAGATACCGTTTTTGCGGCAGATGAAATCGTGGTGACAGAAGCCGGATATGAGGCTGTTCTGGCAGCAGAAAAAGCAAAAGAAACGGTTTCGGAAACACCACGCTTGCGCCAGGCGAGTCTCCGGCACCGGATGCGGCAGAAGATACCGTAACACCAACTCCGGGTCCGACGGAAACGCCGGATGCAGAGCCAACCGCAGAACCAACGGTGACCCCGGACGCAGAACCGACCGTAACGCCGGACGCAGAGCCGACCGTAACGCCGGCGGAGGAACCAACGGCAACTCCGACACCGGATGCGGACCAACGGAGAAGATACAGGGGATACACCAACGGCAGCGCGACACCGGATGCGGAACCGACCGTAACGCCGGAAGTAACTCCGACGACAGCACCGGGCGAGAATACCGATGACAGTGAAAATCCGGAGAATCCGGAAACTCCGGCAGAAGATCCAACCGTGACACCTGCCCCGGATGATACAGCAAAAGACGATCCTGCAGCAGATGATACAAACCAGGACGATACAAACCAGGATAACCAGAACGGAACGGGAAATGATGCATCATCGGACCAGTGGAAACAGGATGAAAATCTGGATGACCTTGTAAAAGATGAAATTCAGAAAGAAAACGAAACCGTAAAAAATTTCGATGAAATTTCCAATCCATCCGGTACGGACAGCACAGAAGACGGCTATCTGATCTCCAATGTCTCTCTTTTGATCCAGCCGGTGGCAGTAAGTCTGTCCAGAAGCCTTGTATCAGAGGAGCAGACGGAAACAGCAGAAGCTGAGACGGCGGACGAAGGCGAGCATGAACTGCTTGCAGCTGCAGAGCAGAAATCCAACCTGAGTGCAGGTGAAATGACAGCAAGTGCAGCCGATGACGTAAGTACGCTGCGTGCCGCAGGAACGATCCTTGTAGGACCGGACAACTACGGAACGAATAAGACATCCACTCCGACTCCGACAGCCACACCGTCGAAGAGCAGCAGTAACAACAGCTCTTCCAATTCCAATACCGGAAGCACAAAGATTCCGCAGAAGAAGACACAGACCACTGTAAGCATCCGCAGCATCCCGGTCAACACCGGCGATGAGACGATGGTGCTTCCGCTGGCGATCAGCTCCGCACTTTCTGCAGCCGTTATGTTCTGCATGGCATTCCTTCAGATGCAGGCGAAACGCGCAAAGAGCATGGCCGCATGGCTGGAATTCAAAAAGAATCATCCGTTTGACGAAAAATAAAGAAACAGGCATATCCGGAAAAGCCATTCCATACATTTACAGTATGGGAGGGCTTTTTCTTATGGAAGAAAAGAAAACATGGGCGGTGGGTGCGGGCAGCGGGATCAGCTGGCTGAAGGCTCTTCTCGTTTCCTATCTGATCTCGGTGCTTCTTCTTTTGCTGCTGTCTTTCCTGCTCTGGAAATTTCCTGGAAGGAAAGCTGGGTGCAGGCGGGCATTGTGGTGATCTATCTGGCATCAAGCTTTTCCGGCGGAAGAATGGCAGGAAACATGGCGGGAAAACGGCGGTTTCTCTGGGGCATCTGCTTTGGAATCGTGTATTTTGCCATTCTGATCATCGTCTCCGCAGTCTTCCTGCCGGGCGGATTTGCCGGAGCCGGAAGACTTCTGTGGGCGGCAGCAGTCTGTGCCGTCGGCGGAATGGCAGGCGGAATGACGGCACACGGCAGATAAAAGCGGACAAAACAGAACATTTTCAAAAAACAGACTTTTAAATTTGAAAAACCTATGCTATAATGGGAAGAGCTAATGGCCGAAGACTATAAAAAAGTCGCGCGTCAACTACAATGAAGGAGGAATGTGCCATGAAACACATCAAAACTTTAAATACAAAAAGCTTACAGAACACTGTAAAAAAAGGTGGATGCGGTGAGTGCCAGACATCCTGCCAGTCCGCATGTAAGACTTCTTGCACCGTAGGCAACCAGAGCTGCGAGCATAAGTAAAAGTAATCCATAAGGACGAGTAAAAGGTGTTCCCAGAACCGGTTTCGCCGGATTTGGGAACATTCTTTTTGCCAGGCACATCAAAAAAAGAGAGAGTTATAGAAAGGAATACCACAGTGATACATTTATATAAAAGCAATGGCTTCAACATGGTGCTGGACGTCAACAGCGGCTCCGTCCATGTTGTGGATGACTGCGTATACGATGTCCTTTCCTGCATGAACGAAGGAAAAAATGCAGAAGAGGCAGCAGAGGCGCTTAGCAGTAAATATGCCGAGCAGGACATCACCGAAGCCAGAGAAGAAATTCAGGAACTTACAGATAACGGCATGCTCTTTACAAAAGACATTTACGAAAACGCAATTGATCAGTTTTCCAACCGTCCGACCGTCGTAAAAGCACTCTGCCTCCACATTGCACACGACTGCAACCTTGCCTGTCGTTACTGCTTCGCAGAAGAGGGCGAGTATCACGGAAGACGTGCACTGATGTCCCTGGAAGTCGGCAAAAAAGCGCTTGATTTCCTGATCGCAAACTCCGGCAGCAGAAGAAACCTCGAGGTAGATTTCTTCGGCGGTGAACCGCTGATGAACTGGGATGTTGTAAAACAGCTCGTAGCCTACGGAAGAGAACAGGAGAAGTTACATAACAAGAACTTCCGTTTCACCCTGACCACCAACGGTGTTCTCTTAAACGACGAGGTCATGGAGTTCTGCAATAAAGAGATGGGCAACGTCGTATTAAGTATCGACGGAAGAAAAGAAGTTCACGATCACATGCGTCCGTTCCGCAAAGGTGCCGGAAGCTACGATCTGATCGTGCCGAAATTCCAGAAATTCGCTGAGCTTCGTCATCAGGATAAATACTATGTGCGCGGAACCTTCACGCATTACAACACAGACTTTGCAGCTGATGTTCTCCATCTGGCAGACCTCGGCTTCAAGCAGATCTCGGTTGAGCCTGTTGTAGCGCCTCCGACCGAGGACTATGCGATCCGTGAGGAAGACCTTCCGGTGATCTTCGAACAGTACGACATTCTGGCAAGAGAGATGATCAAGAGGGAAAAAGAGGGAAGAGGCTTCAATTTCTTCCACTTTATGATCGATCTGACCGGCGGACCATGTGTTTATAAACGTCTTTCCGGCTGCGTTCCGGAACCGAGTACCTTGCGGTAACACCGTGGGGCGATTTCTATCCGTGCCACCAGTCGTAGGACAGGAAGATTTCTGCCTCGGAAATGTTTACGAAGGCGTGAAAAAGACAGAAACTGTCAACGAATTCAAAAAATGCAACGTTTATTCCAAGAAGGAGTGCAGCCAGTGCTTTGCACGGTTCTACTGCAGCGGCGGATGCGCGGCAAACTCCTACAATTTCACAGGTAAGATCAACGATGTTTACGAGATCGGATGCAAGATGCAGCAGAAACGGATCGAGTGTGCATTGATGATAAAGCAGCTCTGGCCGAAGATTAAAGAAAAGAGGAAAATCGCGACATGATGAAGAAGAAACAGAGTATCATCGCACTCGTCCTGGCAGCCATTGTAACAGTGCTTCTTGGATGGACGATGATCAAGGATGGGTCCTACCGGAACCGGTTCGATGAAGAACATCAACCTGGGTCTGGATCTGTCCGGCGGTGTCAGCATTACCTATCAGGCCGTAAAGGACAACCCGACAGACGAAGAAATGTCAGATACCCGCTACAAGCTGGAACAGCGTGCGCAGCAGTACAGCGAAGAGGCACAGGTATATCTGCAGGGCGACAACCGTATCACCATTGAAATCCCGGGTGCAACCGATGCAACCACCATTCTGGAAGAGATGGGTAAACCGGGAAGCCTGTATTTCATCAAACAGACCAACGATGACGGAACAGAAAACTACACCTACGACAGCTCGACCGGCGAGTACGTTCTGAACGGAAAAACTATCGAAGAGCTCGAGGAGGA
>ENA-OQCP01000205-OQCP01000205.1-human-gut-metagenome-genome-assembly--contig:-NODE-205-length-25603-cov-5.906618_pt1 | contig 25603 bp, 30 predicted proteins | sample MGYA00242760_ERZ504583 | MGnify/ENA primary metagenome ERZ504583 (study PRJEB26092, sample SAMD00036308) | human gut metagenome | host: Homo sapiens | study: EMG produced TPA metagenomics assembly of...
AAGAGGATATAACAGTGGAAAATCCTGTAAAGCCGGACATATCGAGGGAAGTGTAGAGTTTTCGCATGTACACTTTGGTTATAATCCTGACCAGATCATCATCAATGATTTTTCTGCACAGGTAAAGCCGGGACAGCAGGTTGCTATCGTTGGACCGACAGGAGCGGGAAAGACTACCATGGTCAAGCTTCTTATGAGATTTTATGATGTAAGCTCAGGCGCCATTCTTGTAGACGGACATGATATCAGGGATTACAACAGAGCCGATCTGCGAGATGCATTCGGCATGGTATTGCAGGACACATGGCTCTTTAAGGGCACCATTATGGAAAATATCCGCTACGGCCGTCTGGATGCAACAGATGAGGAGGTCATCGCGGCAGCAAAGGCAGCACATGCGCATCACTTTATCCAGACATTGCCGGGTGGCTACGATATGGAGCTCAATGAGGATGCTTCCAATGTGTCACAGGGACAAAAGCAGCTTTTGACAATAGCAAGAGCCATTCTTGCAGACAATCCTATCCTGATCCTTGATGAGCCACATCCTCTGTCGATACACGTACAGAAATCCGTATCCAGAAGGCACTCGACAATCTGATGAAGGGCAGAACAAGCTTTGTCATCGCCCACAGGCTGTCTACTATCAAGAATGCCGATATGATTCTTGTCATGAAGGACGGAGACATTATCGAGCAGGGTACACACGATGAGCTTCTTGCAAAGAACGGATTTTATGCAGAGCTGTATAACTCTCAGTTTGAAGAATAGAGAAAGCACGGGTATCGTGCAGTTTTGCGAATATGCGTGGGGCTGAATGGTTACATAAAATTTAAAAAAAATACGCTCTCGACAAAATTCGACAAAATGTGTTATTATAAAAGCATAAAATTTGTTTTGACATGACAGTAATTGGCGGCATAGGAGAGTTTGATGAGCAATTTAAATGTCGCAGTAGCAGACGAAAAGAAAAATATGCAGAGTTTATTAAAGGGCATGGAGTTTTTAGGAACAGCAAGAAGTAGTGATGAAGCATACAGCATGATAAACGGTAATGCCGGTTCTGATGTGATACTTGTGTATGTAAAGAGAGCATCCGGTGACACTGAGCCACTTGATGATACATATATGGAGAAAAAATCCCTTGAGACACAGGTGACGGATATCATTCATGAGATAGGTGTTCCGGCTCATATAAAGGGATATCAGTATCTGAGGACTGCGATAGTGATGTGTGTTGAGGATATGGAGATGCTTAGCTCTATCACAAAGCTTTTGTATCCCACTATTGCAAAGAAGTACAAGACTACATCAAGCAGGGTGGAGAGAGCCATAAGGCATGCTATCGAGGTGGCATGGAGCAGAGGCAGGATGGATACGATAGATGCCATGTTTGGATACACTGTAAACTATGGTAAGGGCAAGCCTACCAATTCGGAGTTTATTGCCCTGATTACAGACAAAATACGTCTTGGGATGTAAAAATCGTCATTATAGACAAATAAAACCACATTTTGATAAATTTACTAGGCAAAATGTACTCCCGCGTGATATAATATAGTATACATTCTATTGGTTTCAGGATGTATACTATATTTTTATCAGATTAATCGTTGTTTAAATAACTGTAATCTGGGGGAGGTTTCAGCATGGACAAAATTAAAATATTAATGGCCGCATCAGAGGCAATACCTTATATGAAGACAGGTGGACTTGCTGACGTAGTGGGATCTTTACCAAAATATTTTGACAAGGACAGATATGACGTGAGAGTTATACTTCCGAAGTACAAATGTATGGATGATAAATTACTGCCACAGCTTAAGTTCGTCTGTCATTTTTATGTCAATCTCAACTGGCGCAGGCAGTATGTGGGGATTTTTACATCGCAGTATGATGGTGTGACATATTATTTTGTGGACAATGAGTTTTACTTTGCAGGAGATAAGCCATACAACAATATATACGAGGATGTGGAGAAGTTTGCTTTCTTTTCAAAGGCGGTGCTTGAGCTTTGCCGGTTATAGATTTTGCCCCGGATGTGATACATTGTAATGACTGGCAGACAGGACTCTTGCCGGTTTTTCTAAAGACAGTGTACGGCTCAGATAATTTCTATGCCGGTATCAAGACAGTCTTTACCATTCACAATATGAAGTTTCAAGGGCGTTGGAAGATTAAAGAGGTGGCTGATGTTACAGGACTTCCGGAGCATATTTTTAATTCAGGGGAGCTGGAGTTCTATGGTGAGGCTAATTATTTAAAGGGCGGCATAGTATATGCAGATGAGATTACGACTGTCAGTCCGACATATGCAGATGAAATCTGTACACCTGAGGGCGGAGAGGGCCTGGATGGCCTGATGCTTGAGCGGCGCAGGCATTTGAGAGGCATTGTAAACGGTATAGATTATAATGTCTTTAATCCTATGAAGGATACATATCTGGATAAGCATTTTTCTGTAAGGGAATTGAGTGGAAAGGTCGTTAATAAGCGTCAGCTGCAGGAGAAGTATGGTCTGGCTGTGGATAATGATGTCATGCTGATTGGAATAAGTTTCGCGTCTGACAATCAGAAGGGCTTTGATCTGGTGGCATATGTGATGGAGGAGATGCTTTCCACCATGAATGTACAGTTTATAGTGCAGGGTACAGGAGAGCAGCAGTACGAGGAGATGTTTAATTATTTCCATGGAAGGTATCCGCAGAAGCTTGGAGTATATATCGGCTACTCGGAGGAAAATGCACATGAGATATATGCAGGCTGTGACGCATTTCTCATGCCGTCTCTTTTTGAGCCGTGCGGCTTGAGCCAGCTCATGTCTATGCGATATGGTACGCTGCCTATAGTCAGGGAGACCGGTGGTCTTAAGGACACTGTAGTGCCGTACAATGAGTACGAGAATACGGGCGATGGCTTTTCCTTTGCTAATTATAATGCGCATGATATGCTGCATGTTATCAAATATGCTCTTGATGTGTTTGAAAACCATAAGGACAGATGGCAGGAGATGATGCAGCGCGCATGAGGCATGACTTCTCATGGAAGGCATCTGCGAAAGAGTATGAGAAGCTTTACGACATGCTGCTTGGCAACTAGTACATCGTTCTGCAAATAACAGGCCAATAATTTTCATGAATTTCCAACTATGTTCTTAGAAAGTAAAATACCGGATACATATCTATGATATGATATCCGGTATTTTGTGTTATCGGGTTATATGATTATCAGTAGACAGTGTCTGTTTTACTATCGTATATGTAGTACCTCTCGCCGAGTACTTCCTCGTCGCGTACCTCTGTAGAGTTTACTTCACAGATGAATTCGCTTAGGTTGCAGACATCTATATCGCTATCCAGCGGCATTACCAGAAATTCATGGATACTGCTTGGTATGAGCAGCATATTGCCGCCGAGCTTTTTTTGCCAGCGAGCTTAGCACACCCGGGTAGAGTATGGCGGATGCACCGTTTGTCTGCCTGCTGTTTGTAAGGATATACATAGGCAGGCTGTCAAAATCACAGACTGCGCGCATCTGATTGGCATAGCCCGGACATTTTTTGGCAAGAAACTCTGCCATGTTGATTATTGAGCATGGAAGTATCTTTGGGGTGTTTTGCATTGAGGCGCGGATTAGTGTTTCTGTATCTATGCCCCAGCGTGACAGAAGGGCATCTGTGACTGTAATGGTGCCAAATTCAGGCAGTTCTGCTCCTACATATACTTCAAATATGATGGCAAAATCCAGATATTTGATATAGGCATGTCCTTTAGCTGCTTTTGGTTTTTGTCGTAGCTTATGAGCTGGAAAATTATTTTCTCTTTTACCTTGGAAAAATCATCACAGAAGCTTATGTCAAAATCTTCAGTTGGCTTGAAATCATTGTAGGTGGATAAAATTGCATCGAGAATAGAATCAATGGATACACCATCAAGATACCAATGGTAGTAAGGATTGAGATAAATAGTCGGTGCTATATTGAATTTGGGATTGATAATCACCAATCCGTCGTAGATCATCCCATTGTTCTTTTTGACAGGATGGATGGTAAGCTTGAAATCATTGTCAAGTCTTGCGGTTATTTCTGTTTCTATAGTATGTAAAAACTCCGTGTATTTCATGAATCTCCTTGCGGAGCATAAAAATATCGGATCTCGTGGAAAAGTAAAACCCACGAAGCAGGGCGCTTCGTGGGTTTTACTCTATCATTGTTTGTTGAAGTTTGCAATATGTATTTTTGTACAATTTTTAGACTTCATTTTTGTGATATCATACAAAATATAGCTGCGCAATCCATTTTTAATCCGATTTGAGCCTTTGCCACAGTGTGTTGTAAAGAGTTGCGTCATCATCATTTAAAGCTCTGTATACTTCACAGTTTTTGAGCATATCGGAAGGCGGATTAATCGCCTCATTTTCCTTTGTTTCCGCATCCTGGTTGTCGATGACAGACTGGATAGGTGATGCATAGTATACATATTCAAAGTTGAGCTGTGCCGGCTCATCACCGCAGATATAGTTCAAAAATTCCTGTGCGCCCTCTTTATTCTTGCATGTCTTTGGAATAAACCATGAGTCAATCCAGAGGTTTGAGCCCTCTTTTGGTACAATATAGTCCAGGTTGTCATTTTCAGCCATGGCGGCAGCTGCCTCACCGGAGTAGCACACTGCGATTGCCGCATTTTCAGCAACCATCTCATCACAGGTTTCATCCACGTAGTAGGCGAGCACATCACTGCTTTGTTTGTTCAGTATATCAAATGCTTCATCGAGCTTTGCTGTGTCTGTCTCGTTTATCGAGTAGCCAAGTGTGCGAAGGGCGGGAGTAAAGGCATCACGGACAGAATTAATCATAATCATGTTGTCCTTGTATTTGCCGTTCCACAGGCAGTCCCAGGTATTTAGGTCTGATGCATCAGCCATCTTTTTATTGTATAGTATACCGAGTGTGCCGTAGAAATAAGGCACAGTGTATTCATGTGTCGGGTCAAAGGATGCGGACATGTCGATTATATCCTGATTTACATTTTGATAGTTTGGCATTGAGCTGTAGTCTATCTTGTTGACCTCACCCTCACTTATGAGCTTCTCGATGATGTAGTCAGAGGTGCAGATGACATCGTAATCGATGGCACCGGACTTGTACTTTGTGTACATCTCCTCAGGCTCCTCGTATTCCTCGTATTTAACGGTGATTCCGGTTTCCTGCTCGAAGCTGTCGATTACTGATTCATCGATGTATTTACCGTAGTTTAGCACTGTTATGGCATTGTCATTGTTTGTGCTTCCGGCACTTATCGTAAATACCGAAAAGCAGCCGATTACGAGTACTGCAACAATTGCGATGCTCACACTACGCTTTACGATGCGCAGCTTTTTAGCCCTTGCAGGCTTCTTTGATGCGCTGACAGGTATCTGGTTTGAGTTGATGTTTACCACAACCAAAAGCAGCAGCACTGTGAAGAAAAGTATGGTTGACAGAGCATACAGCTCCGGCTTTACACCCTTTTTTAGCTCTGTGTAGAGCATGGTTGAGAGTGTGTTTACTCCGGCACCCTTCGTAAAGTAGGTGATGGAGAAGTCATCGAGTGACATTGTGACCGCCATCATAAAGCCGGAGAACACTCCGGGGCTTATTTCAGGCCAGGTGACCTTGAAAAATGCATATAGAGGTGATGCGCCCAGGTCAAGTGCGGCCTCATAGGTGTATTTGTTGGTCTGCTTGAGCTTTGGAAGCACATTGAGTATCACATAAGGGATATTGAACGTGATGTGCGCGATAAGCACTGTCACAAAGCCCAGATTCATGAATTTTACAAACAAAAGCATCATTGAGATACCGGTCACGATATCTGCATTGAGCATCGGGATGTTTGTAGCGCCCAGATAGATTGTCTGGTTACGTTTCTTCATGGCGCTTATACCCATGGCTGCGAGAGTTCCTATTATTGTAGAAATCACAGCTGCAAGCAGCGTAATCTGCAGTGTTGTAGAAAATGCCGACATAATCCGCTCACTCTGAAAGCACTTTATGTACCAGTCGAGTGTGAAGCCTCCCCATTTAACCTTGGATTTGGAGTTGTTGAAGGAGAGTACTATTAATACAACGATAGGTAGATACAGAAACAAAAAAATCAGTCCCATATATACCCTTGATGCTATTTTTTTTACCATAATGCGCTCTGGTCTCCTTCCTTATCAAACAGATTGACGAGTGCCATGCTGATTAATACGAATACCATGAGCACGAGTGAGAGACCGCTTCCTGCGCCCCACTGCGAGCCATGGACGAAATCCTGTTCTATGATATTTCCGATGAGCAGGACCTTGCCGCCACCGAGTATCTGTGAGATGGCAAAGGATGTGAGTGATGGCACGAAAACCATTACGATTCCGCTTATGACACCGGAAACTGTAAGTGGCAGTATAATCTTGAAAAGTATTGTGACTTTGTTTGCACCGAGGTCAAGAGCCGCCTCAATCCAGTCGTTTTTGATTCTGGTCATGGAGTTGTATATAGGCAGCAGCATGAACGGCAGAAAGTCATAGACCATGCCAAGCACGACTGCTCCGGAGGTATTCATTATGTTGAAGCCAGGCAGTCCGAGAGTGGTGAGTATCGAGTTGATGACACCGTTTTTGGACAAAAGCTGCTTCCATGCGAGTATTCGAAGCATAAAGTTCATCCACATAGGAAGCATGAAAACAAATACCACAAAGCTTTGGTTTTTAATCTTTAAGCCGTTTAAAATCATCGCAAGCGGATAGGACAGCACCAGGCATATTATGGTGCATATGATTCCTAGCCGTAGGGATAAAAGCAGTGCCTTGATATTGGTGTGCTGTGCTATTGCAGCCACATATTCAAATGTGAAGCCTCCGTCAGAGCCTTTAAATGCATAGTACACAATCATGAAAAGCGGAAGTATGATAAATCCGATAATCCATATGAGGTACGGCCCTGCGAGCAGCTGTTTCTTTATTTTAGACATCTATCTCCACCGCCTTTTCATCTGAGGACTCAGGCTTGTGCATTACCTGGATATTAAATGGAATCACCTTGATACCCACATGACTGCCGACCTCTACATATTTGGTGGTGTGTACCATCCAGTCGTAGCCGTTTGCCTTTACCTCAAGCTCATAGTGCACTCCCTTGAAGATATTTGACACGACATCGCCCTGCATGTAGCCGTCCTCCGCAGGCACCAGCTCCACATCCTCCGGGCGGATGACTATATCGACAGGCGTGTTCTCACCAAAGCCCTCGTCCACACAAGGCATCTTTACACCGAGTATCTCGACAAGCTTATCCTTTATCATAACACCGTCGATGATATTGCTGTGCCCGATAAAGTCAGCGACAAAGGCATTTTCAGGCTCATTGTAAATGTCCTCTGGTGTGCCAATCTGCTGGATATAGCCTGATTCATGACTACGATGGTGTCAGACATGGTAAGCGCCTCCTCCTGGTCGTGTGTGACGTAGACGAAGGTGATACCGAGCTCATTTTTGAAGCGGATAAGTTCATACTGCATGCTCTGGCGCAGCTTTAAGTCGAGAGCGCCAAGCGGCTCGTCTAACAGCAGTACCTTAGGCTCGTTTACAATAGCTCTTGCAATAGCGATACGCTGCTGCTGGCCTCCGCTAAGAGAATCCACAGAGCGGTTTTCAAAGCCGTCGAGATTGACGAGCTTTAATGCATACTTTATTTTGTCATCTATGTAAGCCTTGCTTTTTTTCTTTATTTTAAGACCAAACGCGATGTTTTCAGCTATTGTCATATGAGGGAAAAGAGAGTATTTCTGGAAAACAGTGTTCAGATTTCTCTCGTTTGCAGGCACATTTGTGATGTCCTTTGAATCAAACATGATTTTTCCCTTGTCCGGTGTCTCAAAGCCACCGAGCATGCGAAGTGTGGTGGTCTTTCCGCAGCCTGATGGCCCAAGCAGCGTCAGAAACTCATTCTCCCTGATGTATAGATTTAAATCGTCGAGTACAACATTCCCGTTGTATGACTTTGTGATATCGATAAAATCAATTAATTTCTTTCCCATGGTGTAAACCTTTCTCATGTAATTATAGTACTGGTAGGACCTGTATGTTTATAATTTGCTGCTGTACACACTAAAAATGCGGCCGGCAGTAATTACAGACCTATAAAAGAGCTTCTGCAGGGGAAGCGTCAGAAGCTTGGAGGATTGCTGACCCATATGAGCATGGCATCCTTTGAAGACTTATTTTCAATAAAATGCTTCTTACCGGCTTTAAAATAAAAGGACTCACCGGCCTTTACGGTGTGCACTTTGCCACCATAGCAAAGCTTCACTGTGCCCTTTATCACATATCCAAACTCCTCACACTCCTGAGGCAGATATATTTCAGAACTGCCACCCGGATGAAGAGTGAGCCTGACAGGCTCCATGGAGCGGGTCTGTGCGTTTGGAATGATCCATTCCACCTTGCTGTTTTTTCCCTCGTCAATTTTCTCGAAATAGTCGTTTGCCTTGTATACAATCTGCTCAGGTTCCGAATCCGTAAAAAACTCCGCCGGTGTCATACCCAGCACTGGATGATATCAAGCAGGGTGCCGACTGACGGTGAATTCTGATTTCGCTCAAGCTGGGAGATAAATCCCTTCGTCAGCTCAGCCCTGTCAGCAAGCTCCTGCTGGGTAAGTCCGTACTGGATACGAAGCTCCTTCATACGATGTCCGATATCCATGTTTACTTCCTTTTCTAATACATTTTATGTTATATTTACTGTAGGTTTAATAATAGATTTTTTGTTTACTAAAAATAAACCAACGAGATAATTTTAATATATTTTTTATAAATGTCAAGGGGAATTTTTGTTGCTTCTTTTATATGGTACGGTTATAATAAATGTATAAATTATATTTTACGTATGGGGTGTTATGAAAATGGGGTTTAAAGAGAATATTAGATTTGCATTTATTGATGAATTTGCCAATGAAATAGGAAAAGAAAAAGCATATCGAATGATGAGTAATTTTAAATGTGAACGTGTGCCGGCTTTAGAATATTTTTTGACAAGAGATTATAATGGACGGATAAAGCCTTATATAGTTTGGGATGATAGTAAAAATATTATTGTCGCATATTTTACATTGATTACTACATGTATGATACTTAAGCCATATGAAAAAACTGATCCTGAGCATACTAAAGAAAAAGACGTTGAAAAAATCATTTCGTGTATTGAATTGGAACATTTTGCATTGAATGATGTGTACTTGAAGTTGGTAAAGGAGGATGGATATAGTAACAGCGGAATAGGAAATTACGTATTTAAAGAATATATCAGCACTGTAATTGCAGTTCTTGTATCAGAAGTTAATTTTTTCTATTTAATTCTTCATGCATATAATAATGATAAAGTAATTAATGCATATAGAAATATGGGGTTTGAAACTATGGAGGATGATGCAGAAGCGGTAATTCCTACATTATCTGATGTAAGGGCATTACATTCTGATTATGCCGGAGATTGTAAGTTTATGTTTAGAGATGTAGAATCAATATTGACTGATTTGGATTAGGAGGAAAAACTATGTACAATAATTCACAAAGTCCTATTATGGTTATATCAGGAAAAAAAGCGGAGAAAATGTTAAGCAAATCAGAGAAACCTATTGCGGATCATACAAAGACAATAGATAGAGCAAAAGATAAATTGAGAAAAATGGGAAAAAAATAAATCTATAAAAAACACCTCATTCAGTTTTGAATGAGGTGTTTTATGTATGAAGCCGATAACCGGGATCGAACCGGTGGCCTACGCATTACGAGTGCGTCGCTCTACCTACTGAGCCATATCGGCAAGCGATATTATATTATCAGATATAGGAGTGTATGTCAAATCAAAATTTTGATGTGAAATTTTAAGGGATAATAATTTCAGAAAGGTATTGACAATAGAATGTATATAGTGCATATATAACACATGAACAGTTAATATATACAGTACGGAGGTAGCATATGAAGCTGATGCAAAATTCAGGAGTGCCCATCTATCAGCAGATAGCGGACAGCTTCAAGACAGATATTTTGGCCGTCAGGTATGAGCAGGGGGAGTTCCTTCCGTCGATAAGAGGGCTGGCAAAGGACCTGAAAATCAGTGTGATAACCACGATGAAGGCTTATGAGCAGCTTGCAGATGAGGGGCTTATCACAGCGGCGCAGGGCAAGGGCTTTTATGTCAATGCACAGGACAGTGAGATGATAAAGGAACAGCATCTGCGCAAGGTGGAGGAGTCGCTGACAGACGCGATAGCCGCGGCTGAGGTAGCCGGAATCTCGAACGACGAGCTTAAGGGAATGCTTGAGGCGTTGCTTGAGGTGGATAAATAAAGATATGAAACGAGTCAGGAGGAATGAAAATGACAACAAAGAATGCAATTGAGGCAGCAAAAATCACAAAGGAACTTAAAAATTTTACACTGGATGTGGAGAATTTCGCAATACCGCAGGGCTTTGCCACAGCTTTAATCGGAGAAAACGGAGCAGGAAAGACAACACTTTTAAATATCCTGGCAGGAATCAGGCTAGACTATAAAGGTGAAATCACATACTTTGGACAGTATTCCGACAAACAGAAGGAAAACTCGGGAGATATTAAAAACCGCATAGGCTACACAGTCCGGGCAAGTATTATCTGCCACAGTGGACAGTTAAGGATATCGAGGAAATCAGCAAGCTGATGTTTGATGATTTTCCGCAGATGATTTTCACAGATATTGTGAGGAGCTTGCAATATTTTCAAATGGCAGCATTGATATGAAGAAAGCCAACAGCTCATTTTCAGATGGTATGAAGATGAAGCTCATGCTGGCAGGAGTCATGGCGCGAAAGACAGACCTTCTTTTGCTGGATGAGCCGGCATCGCCGCTTGATCCGCTGATGAGAGATAAGCTGTGTCAGATGATTGGCGAGTATATCCATGAGGGCAACGGTAAGCGCAGCGTATTTTTCTCTACGCACAATATCTCTGATATGGAAAATATCACCGATTATGCATTATAATGGAAAACGGACAGCTTGTGGAGCAGGGCTTTGTTGAGGATTTGAAGGAAAAATATATCCTGATTAAAGGAGATGCAGCAGATACAGAGGCTGCCGGTAAGGTGCTTTATTCAATGACCAAAAATCCGTATGGCTTCGAGGGCATATGCTTGGCGGAAAACATAGATAAGCTTGCAGGATTTAATGTGACAAAGGAGATTCCGACACTTTACCAGATAAGCGTTGCAGTCATGAAAAATAACACAAAGATTGTGATGCGATAGTGTGAGGTAAGGTGTTATGGAAAATAAGTCAGGAAGTATGAAGGAAAAATGTTTTCACAGGAACATGATACTGAAAGAACAATTAATAAAAAAGATAATAAAGCAAAGAATGAAGTTCTAACATACATCAGGGATTACCGTGTTATGACTAATCTCAAGTATCGTCTTATAACAAATATACTGATTCCGGTTTTAGCAATTTTTACATCAATGCTAATTGCCTGTTCAAAAACAATCTGGACATGGATAGGAGTTATAGTAATTATTTATTATTTTTATATGATGTGCGAGGTGGTGCAGGACTATTTCTGCTTCGGCTGTATGTGCAAGAAGAATGCATTTGGCATGCATTTTTTAAAGACAGGTTTTAACGGAGTAAGATACTTTGAGAATGCAGTTCTTGTGGATATACTTATAAGACCGCTGCGTATTGGAATTACAATACTCATTGCTTCAATACCATTTATTAAATTTGGAGTTAATATCTGGTCGATATTTGACATTATTATGGTATCTTCAATTGTTTCTGTTGGCTCATTAAATATATTCAGATACATGGATCTGGGAATGTATATTTATGTGCTGGCGCTTATAGTTATCTTCCCGGCAATTGCAGGTAGTATAGCTGTTTTGATCTATGGCGGGGGAATGTGGTTTATCGCACCTGTGTTAGCGGTGGTGCTTGTAGGAGTGATAGCAGCGACATATTATCATATGCTAGTGCGTATCCGCAGATCATATGTTGATGTGTAGAGGTATTTTAAATTGGAAGTATATTTGAAAAGGAGAAATATTATGCTGAAAGATATTAAATTAGGATTTAAATTATTGAGATATGGCTATAAACTGAAGCTGAATGTGATCATGCTTGTATTCTTTGCAGTATTCGGAATTGCATCCGATATAATGAGCAAAGGAACTACAATCATAGGCGGGATATACTTTATGATGAGTGGTATGTTCACATTCCAGCTCATCATGTCGATGGATGTGTCAGAGCTTATCCAGTCCACATCACTGAAAAAGAAGCTGCAGATATACATTCCGGTGATGTCAAGCACGGTAATCAATCTTGTTATTTTTACATTTCTGGTGGTAGAAAGAGTCATTCTGATACAGTATGGAGTGGCAGATAAGACGCAGCTTATCTACACACTTTTTACGCTTGATGTTGCACTGCTGATAGTATATCTGTACACAAGCATATGCTATAAGTATTTTGTACTTGGCTTTATCGTATTCATGGTTTTGTTTATGGGCGTTTTTACTGTGCTTTCAGGAGCAGCGTTTGTGCCGGTTTCTAATGCTGTTTTTAAGCTTGGACTCCCGGTGGTGGCATTGCTAGGCTATATTGCTATTTTTGCAGGCGGGGCACTTGAGATATTGATAGGAGAGCTGCTTTACAAGAAGCCTTTGTCAGAATTCGCTTTCAGGGGATTTTTCCGTGATGCAAAGTAGTGATGTTACTGTTCCCACATAACAGTGTGACAAACAACATAGTGATTTTAAAAAATAAGAAATATTTGTGTAAAAATATTGAAAAAATGATCGCTTTGTAGTATGTTATCATTGTCGGTGCAAAGCCGGCAATGAGACTAATTAACATATCATCAGGAGAAAAATATATTAAATGGATAGTGACAGTTATAGTAAACAACAGTTAGACGACTTGTTTATGGATATGATTGCCTACTATGATGGCGATCCAAAGAGAATCCAGCATTTCACCAAGGTGCACAGCTATGCAAGGCTTATCGGTATAGGAGAGGAGCTTGATGATGCCTCACTCTTTATACTTGAGGCAGCGGCTTACACACACGATATCGGCATACGTGTGGCGGAGGAGAAGTATGGCAGGTGCGATGGAAAGCTTCAGGAGCAGGAGGGACCGATAATCGCCCAAAAGATGCTCTCACAGCTTGGCTTTGAGAATTACATAGTTGAAAGAATTTGTTTTCTCATAGGTCACCATCACACATATGACAATATAGATGGTCTTGATTATCAGATACTCGTTGAGGCTGATTTCCTCGTAAATCTGTATGAGGATGATGCGGGAAACCGTGCAATCGACAAGGCATACAAGCGCATATTCAAGACTGAAACAGGAAAAAAGATTTTTAGACTAATGTTCGGATATGAAGAAGAGGATTAGTATGAGCCGGGCCGGGAGGAGACTTCCGGCCCTTGTTCGTATTATGCAGCTTATATCAGAAATAGTAATTAATCAGGATAGTAAATATGCAGAATAGTTACCTGAAATAATATTTTGGGATATGTCAAAAATTTTTGAATTTTGAGAAAGAAATAATATAATATGGCAAATAAAATTAACTATCAAAAATTAATGGAAGATTTAATAAAAGAAAACTGTATGGACAATAACTGCACTCCACGGCTTTTGCTTCATAGCTGCTGTGGGCCGTGCAGCACATACTGCATACAGACGCTTTCGGAGTATTTTAAGGTGACGGTATTTTATTACAATCCAAATATTTACCCACCAAAGGAGTATCACATGAGAGCACAGGAGCAGAAGCGCTTTATAGATGAGTTTCCGGTGAAAAATCCGGTTCACTTTGTGGAGGGTGTGTACGACACCAAGAGCTTTTACGATATGGCACGCGGCATGGAGCTGTGCCTGAGGGCGGGGAGAGGTGCTTTAAGTGCTACAGGCTGCGTCTTGAGGAGAGTGCACAGTATGCAAGGGAGCATGGCTTTGATTTTTTTACTACGACACTTTCCATCAGCCGTTGAAGAATGCCGAAAAGCTCAATGAGATAGGAAAAGACTTAGAGAGCCAATATGGAGTGCGATATCTTTTCTCTGATTTTAAGAAGAAAGAGGGCTATAAAAAGTCCACAGAAATATCAAAGCAGTATGATATGTACAGGCAGTACTATTGCGGCTGTGTATTTTCCAAGGAGCAACGTGACAGAGAGATTGCAGCACGTGGGTGAAAATGTGGTTGCGTGACAGCAAAAATTATTATATAATTTAGCACAGTAAAGCGGCTATTTAGAGCAGGCGGCGGTATCACATCTTATTTTATACAATACATTGTGATACATGAAAATAAATCATCATTTAATAATCAAGGAGGAATCTCATGGCACAGTTATGGGGAGGACGTTTCACAAAGGAGACAGATCAACTCGTTTACAATTTCAATGCGTCCATTTCATTTGATCAGAAGTTTTATAAAGAGGATATAGAGGGCAGCATCGCCCATGTCACGATGCTTGGAAAGCAGGGCATCATCTCACAGGCAGAGAGCAACGATATAGTGGCTTGCCTAAAGCAGATACTTAAGGAGGTAGAGTCAGGGGAGCTTGAAATCAGCTCAAAGTATGAGGATATCCACAGCTTCGTTGAGGCTACACTCATAGACAGGCTTGGTGACACAGGAAAGAAGCTTCACACAGGCCGAAGCAGAAACGACCAGGTAGCTCTTGACATGCGTCTTTTCACCAGAAAGACAGTGAAGGAGACTGATGATGAGCTTAAGGAGCTTTTAGCTGTTATCCTTAAGATTATGAAAGAAAACACACAGACTATCATGCCGGGCTTTACACATTTGCAGAAGGCCCAGCCGATCACTCTGGCTCACCATATGGGCGCATATTTTGAGATGTTTAAGAGAGACAGATCAAGACTGTGCGATATATATAAGAGAATGAACTATTGTCCGCTTGGCTCAGGAGCACTTGCAGGCACTACATATCCGCTTGATAGGGACTATACAGCACAGCTTCTGGATTTTTACGGACCGACACTTAACAGTATGGACGGTGTGTCAGACAGGGATTATCTGATTGAGTTTTTATCGGCTCTTTCAACTATCATGATGCATCTGTCACGTTTTTCTGAGGAAATTATCATATGGAATTCAAACGAGTACCAGTTTGTTGAGATTGACGATGCGTACAGCACAGGAAGCTCAATCATGCCACAGAAGAAAAATCCTGATATAGCAGAGCTTGTCAGAGGAAAGACAGGCCGTGTATACGGTGCACTCATGTCGCTTCTCACCACCATGAAGGGCATTCCGCTTGCGTACAACAAGGATATGCAGGAGGATAAGGAGCTGGCATTTGATGCATTCGACACTGCAAAGGGATGTATCGCACTTTTTACAGGAATGATTGATACAATGAAGTTTAACAAGGACGTGATGAGAAAGAGTGCAAACAATGGCTTTACAAATGCCACAGATGCAGCTGATTATCTCGTTAAAAAGGGTGTACCGTTCAGAGATGCACACGGTATTGTAGGAAGAATAGTGCTTTACTGCATCGACAAGGGCATTGCAATCGACGATATGAGTATCGACGAGCTCAAGGCTATCTCTCCGGTATTTGAGGAGGATGTATTTGATGCCATTTCAATGGAGACCTGTGTCAGCACAAGGTGTACAGTTGGAGCACCATCAAAGACATCAATGGACAAGGCAATTGCCGTTTACGACGAGTATATGAAGTTAAATTGGCAGGATGAAGTGTAGTTTTTGTGCATATTTTATAAAAAACAGGGAGAAAAATTATTAATTTAATATAGTTTTTTCCTTGTTTTTCATTAGAGTTTCAAGTAATATATTTCCTATAAAGACAGTTGTACGCGACAGACGGACAAAACCTGATTTTAATGTCAAAGTATAGTGTATGACATGGTCGAAGAAATTCTAGAAGATAGGGAGATTAGAGTAATGAGTGAAAAGCTTAAAGTAGGTATCCTCGGTGGAACAGGAATGGTAGGACAGAGATTTATTTCTCTTTTAGAGAATCATCCATGGTTTGAGGTAACAACAATTGCACCAGCCAAGAAGTGCAGGCAAGACATACGAGGACGCCGTTGGTGATAGATGGAAAATGGACACACCAATGCCTGAGGCAGTTAAGAAAATTATCGTAAAGAACGTCAATGAGGTAGAAGAGGTTGCTTCACAGGTTGACTTCGTATTCTCAGCCGTTGATATGTCAAAGGACGAGATCAAGAAGATCGAGGAGGACTACGCAAAGACAGAGACTCCTGTAGTTTCAAACAATAGTGCCCATAGATGGACACCTGATGTGCCAATGGTTGTACCTGAAATCAACCCACAGCACATGGAGGTTATCAAATATCAGAAGGAGCGTCTCGGTACAAAGAGAGGCTTCGTAGCAGTAAAGCCAAACTGCTCAATCCAGTCATATGCTCCGGTTCTTACAGCATGGAAAGAGTTTGAGCCATATGAGGTTGTTGCTACAACATATCAGGCAATCTCAGGTGCCGGAAAGACATTCAAGGACTGGCCTGAGATGGTTGGAAACATCATTCCATTCATCGGTGGAGAGGAAGAGAAATCTGAGAAAGAGCCACTTCGTCTCTGGGGATATGTGGATGATGAGAAGAAACAGATTGTTCCTGCAGAGTCACCGGTTATCACATGCCAGTGTATCCGTGTTCCTGTATTAAACGGACATACAGCAGCTGTATTTGTTAAGTTCAAAAAGAACCCTACAAAGGAGCAGCTCATCGAGGCACTCGAGAAGTTCAGCGGAGTACCACAGGAGCTTGGGCTTCCAAGCGCACCAAAGCAGTTTATCAGATACTGTGAAGAGGATAATCGTCCTCAGGTTGCACTTGATGTGGATTATGAGCATGGTATGGGAATCAATGTCGGACGTCTCAGAGAGGATACAGTCTATGACTGGAAGTTCGTCGGACTCTCACACAACACAGTACGTGGTGCAGCCGGTGGAGCAGTGCTTTGTGCAGAGCTTCTTAAGGCACAGGGTTACATCACAAAGAAGTAGATTTAGCAATTTGCTGGAAAATATTATTATGAGGGCGGATTTTCCGTTTGTGGGCTGTGGGCACCGTGGAGCACACAGTAGTATTCCTCAGAAAAAATATGAAGTTAGCCACGGGATTTTTTATGGATAGGCTATGGCAGTTTTCAAGTCTAAACTGTCATTTGACCTATTGGAAACCCGTGGCAGTTCATATTTTTTCTTCGGAACATACTGTGTACTCTCCGGTGAAGGCAGTGTATTGAACGGAAAATCCTCACTCTGTGAATTAATTATTATGCAAAAGTCGAGTCCCTTAAAAGGGACTCTCTTTTTTTTACTTTCGTTTAACTTATTATTGCTTGAATTTATATTTTATCGTGGTAAAATAGATAGGCTGAGGAGAATATTTTTTAAGAGGTAGAGATAAGTGAAGAATAATAAGTATGAAATTGATATGGTGAACGGTTCAATAATGGATAAGCTCATTTCGTTTGCGTTGCCGCTTATGATTTCGGGTATTTTGCAGTTAGCGTTTAATGCTGTGGATATTATTGTCGTGGGACAGTTTAGTGGCAGCAAATCACTTGCGGCTGTTGGCTCGACTACGGCACTTATCAATGTGTTTGTCAATCTGTTTATGGGTATATCGCTTGGTGCGAATGTGCTCGCTGCCCGATTTTATGCGGCAGGCAAGGATAAGGAGATGTCTAAGACGGTGCACACCGCTATTATGATTGCACTCATAAGTGGTATTGTGATGGGTGTGGTCGGTGTTATTTTTGCAAGGGGTGCGCTGGAAATTATGGGTACACCGGATGATGTCATAGGTCTTTCTACTATTTATATGAGGATTTATTTTTGCGGTATGCCGTTTTTTATGCTTTATAACTATGGCGCGGCAATTTTGCGTGCTGTCGGCGATACAAAGAGACCTCTTATCTTTTTGATTATTTCAGGCTGTATCAATGCACTGCTCAATCTGTTTTTTGTAATAGTGTGTAAACTGGATGTTGCAGGTGTTGCAATCGGTACAATTGTTTCGCAGTTTGTTTCCAGCGTACTTGTATTATATTGTTTGAGCAAAGCAGATACCAGCTATAAGCTCTGCTTTAATAAGCTTGCGATTGATAAGGAATATATGCTTCAGATATTTCAGGTGGGAATTCCGGCCGGCATACAGAGCACAGTCATAAATATCTCAAATGCCATGCTTCAGTCATCAGTCAATTCCTTTGGCTCAATAGCCATGGCTGGATATACGGCGGCAAACAATATACTTGGCTTTTTGTATGTATCTGTCAACTCAATCACACAGGCCTGCATGAGCTTTACAAGCCAGAACTATGCGGTAGGAAAACAAAAGAGAATGGACAGGGTACTGATAGACTGTCTGTTTCTCACGACAGCGGTAGCACTTGTGATGGGAAGTGCCTCATACATATTTGGAACACAGATACTTGGCATATATACTAGTAATAGCGAGGTAATTAAATCAGGACTTGAGATTATTTCGATTACAACAATCCCATATTTCCTGTGTGGAATCATGGATCTTTTTCCGGGAGCACTAAGAGGAATGGGATACTCAACAGTACCTATGATACTTTCTATAATAGGAACAGTCGGAGTCAGAATTATCTGGATATATGGTCTGTTTCCAAGCCACAGATCGCTGTTTTTCCTGTTTATATCATATCCCGGTTCATGGATAGCGACAATCATCATGCAGGCTATCTGCTATATGTTTGTCAGAAATAAAGTGAAAGCTACAATAGGAGCTCGGAAATTATAATTAAAATCTATTTGTATATGTGTTAAATTGTGATATAATATTTAAAATATTTGTTAATTTCTGGTTTAAGTTTGTCTATCCGAATATATCCAATTTGTATATGCTTTCAACGGAAGAGTTTTATGATACATATATAGAAAAATAGCTTGATGCATATCTCGATAGATATTGTGGCACAGAGCGAGAATAGAAGGAGCATCATCGGCTTCTGCAACTGGGACAAGCCAATGATGACCATGGATGAATTATAGAGGAGCTTATGGGAAAATCACTGATAATAACAGAGAAGCCATCCGTGGCACAGGAATTTGCGAAGGTGCTGCGGGTGAGCGGACGCAATGACGGTTATATAGAAAATGGAGAATATGTGATTTCATGGTGTGTGGGACATCTGGTCGGGCTGGTCTACCCTGAGTCCTACGACATGAAATACAAGAAATGGCGTCTTGAGGATCTGCCGTTTCTGCCAAAGGAATACAAATATGATGTGATAGACAGCGTGCGCAAGCAGTACAATATTGTGCACGCTCTTTTGCAGAGAGAGGATATTGACAGAGTTTACTGGGCAGGTGATGCCGGAAAAGAAGGACAGACCATCGAGGAGAATATCAGAAACTTTGGTGGTGTCAGGGAAGGCATGGAGGAGCTTCGAGTCTGGATAGATTCGCAGACCGAGGAGGAAATCCTAAGAGGCATAAAAGAGGCAAAGCCGATGAGTGCGTATGCAAACCTCGGAAAGAGCGGCATCATGCGTACCATCGAGGACTATGCGATGGGCATCAACTTTTCGCGTGTCATGTCGGTCAAATACGGCAATCTGCTAAACGATGCAGCGGGTACACGCTCGTACACGGCAATCGCGGTCGGACGAGTGATGACCTGTGTGCTTGGAATGGTAGTAATCCGTGAGCGCGAAATCAGAAACTTTAAGGAGACTCCGTTTTACAGGGTAATCGGCAGGTTTACGGATGCCGGTGTAGAGGCAGAGTGGAAGGCTGTAGAAGGCTCAAGGTACTTTGAATCACCGCTTTTATACAAGGAAAACGGCTTCAAAGAGGAAAAAGATGCACTCGCTTTAATTGAAGAATTAAACGGCAAACAGGCGAAAGTTAAATCTATAGTTAAGAATATTGCTAAAAAAAGAGCACCGCTTCTTTTCAACCTGGCGGAGCTGCAGGCAGAGTGCTCAAAGAAGTTTAAAATCAGCCTGATGAGACATTACAGGTGGCGCAGGATCTGTATGAAAAAAAAGCTCACCACCTATCCTAGAACAGATGCCAGGGTGCTCTCAAGCGCTGTGGCAAAGGAGATTGGAAAAAATATAAGCAGGCTTAAAGGTTTTGAACCGACAACAGAATTTGTGGAGCATATTATGCAAAAGAGGCTATATGCCAACATAGCTGATACGCAGTACACGGATGACAGCAAGGTAACAGACCACTACGCTATCATTCCGACAGGTCAGCTTACAGAGCTTTCGGGGCTCACATCGCTTCAAAGAGCAGTATTTGAGCTGATTGTCAGGCGTTTCCTTAGTATTTTTTATCCACCGGCAGAGTATGAGAATGTGAAGCTTGTCGTAGATGTGGATAAGGAAAGTTTTTTTGCATCATCAAAGGTACTAAAGAGCGAGGGCTATTTACAGGTGGCGAATCCGCCGAAAAAGAAGTCGTTTGAGGAATCAAACGCACGAATACTTGGTAAAAACAGTGAAACTGCAGATAGTACAGATGAAAACAGCACAGCAAACGGCAGCAATGATGAGATAGTCGTAAATCCCAAGGTGATGCTTGAGTTTGCCGATAAGCTAAAGGCGGGTGATGAGATAGCATGCCAAGGCTATAATATCAAGTTTGGTAAGACATCTCCGCCAAAGCGCTATACATCAGGCTCCATGGTGCTTGCCATGGAAAATGCAGGACAGCTTATCGAGGACGAGGAGCTTCGTGAGCAGATAAAGGCTCAGGAATAGGCACCTCAGCAACGAGAGCGGAGATAATCCAGAAGCTTGTCCGTATAGGATATCTGAATCTGAACAAAAAGACACAGATACTCACACCTGAAAGCCTTGGCGAGATGGTGTTTGAGGTCGTATACATGACAGTTCCGGCACTTCTTAATCCAAAGATGACAGCCAACTGGGAAAAGGGACTGGACGGAATTACAAGGGGCACGGTGGATTTCTGGGAATACAGGGGAAAGCTTGAGAGCTTTATCCGCAAAGAGACAGAAAAGATGATTGAGCAGAATCTGCGCCCTGAGATTGCAGACCGTATCAGCAGCTTTGCAGCAAAAATGCCAGAGGTGCGGCGGCCAGACGAAAGATAGGTGTCAAGTGCCTGTTTGCGGCGGTGAGATAGTGACCACACCGTTTGGCTATGGCTGTGCCAATTACAAAAATGATAAATCAGGATGTAATTTTAATATCGGGCAGGTGGCAGGACTTGATATTCCGGAGGAACAGGTCAAAAAGCTGATTGAAGAAGGAATCACCGACACAATCCGTGGTTTTAAGTCGAAGAGCGGCAAACGCTTTGATGCATGCTTAAAGCTCAACAAGGATGAACAGACGAACAAGGTATCAGCCACCTTTGATTTTGAAAATGTAAAGCCGCAAAAGGTCGAGGGTATTGTATGTCCGGACTGTGGGGGCGATATATATGTGTCACCATACGGCTACCGATGTGCAAACTATAACAGACAGACAGAGGATGGCTGCCATTTCTTCGTTGGAAGGATAGCAGACAAGCAGCTGTCACAGGTACAGTTTTTAGAGCTCATGGCAAACGGCAGAACAGAGACGATAAAGGGCTTTAAATCAAAATCTGGAAAGCGCTTCAACGCATGCCTCGTCTTAAAGAAGGAGCCGGTCACAGAGGGCAGTGAGAAAATGCACACAGTCGTGGCATTTGACTTTGACAATGTGGAGGACGAAATCATAAAGGATGTTGTCTGTCCGCTTTGTGGTGGTCAGATAAAAAAGACATCGTTTGGCTATGGATGTGTGAACTACAAGGGTGATGAGCCGGGAAGCTGCCGCTTTTCGGTGGGACAGATTGCGGGAAAGACAATCACAGCCGCAAACCTAAAGCAGCTTCTTAATGATAAAAAGACCGAGACCATACGAGGCTTTAAATCCAAAAGCGGGAAACGCTTCGATGCGTGCCTGGTGCTTAAGGAGGATGAAAACAAGAAGCTCTCTGTCCAGTTTGATTTTGACCATGTAGAGCCAAAGACAGTGAAGGATGTAGTATGTCCGAAGTGCGGAGGCAAAATCCAGGTGGCGCCGTTTGGCTTTGTATGCGAGAACAACAGACGTGATGATCCTGAGAGCTGCCGCTTTATGGTGGGCAAGGTCGCAAGCGTCAAGATAAAGGAATCAGTCCTTAAGGAGCTTCTGACAAAGAAAAAGACAGAAGTTATATCAGGATTTGTCTCCAAGACAGGCATGAAGTTTGACGCACCGCTAAAGCTCACCGAAGACGGAGATATAGCCTTTGATTTCCCCGAAAAACCAAAGCCTGTTGAGACAAGTGTACTCTGTCCAAAGTGTGGCAGACCTCTCAAAAAGACACAGTGGAAATATGAGTGTGAGTGCGGCTTCAATGTTTGGCATACTGTGGCAAAGGTGGAGCTTTCAGAGGAAATTCTCACGGAGCTGTTTACCACAGGAAAGACCAAAAAGAAGGTCACAGGCTTCACTTCAAAGGCGGGAAATGTATTCGATACATGCCTTAAGTTTGAAAATGACCAGATATCATTTGATTTCGATAACCCCGGCGAGGAAGAAGTGCAGAGCACGGCTGAAGTACATAACAATGCTGATGCACAGAACAATGCTGATGCATATAACAATGCTGATACACAGAACAATGCTGAAGTACAGAGCACGGCAGATGATGCGCCGGATAAGACAACCATGAATAATACAACCATGGATGAGATGGGAATCCCAGAGGAATTTCTGGCAGGATTTGATATGGCAGCTGATAGTGCACAGGCAGATGATGTGTCGGAGGCGGCACTTGCGGCGGCGCATGAGCTGTTCGGTGAGTAGCTCTGCCTATAATTAATTATTAAATCTATAATTAATATGATTTTTTATATTTATGTTTAATGCTTATATTTAAGTTTAAATATTAAAATGACAGTTAAAAAAATAGTCAATAATTTTCACATAATAAATAAAAGAAAGGACATAGAAAATGGAAAACGCTAAAATAACAAATCTCTATAATCTGGATGAAACAATCGCAAAGGAGTATTTATCGCAGTTCACTTATCCATGGGAGCACTTGCCGGAATAAGTGATTTCATCAAGGAGCTCGGACCAACACTCGACCTGAAATCTATGAGAAAAGAGGAGAGGATATCTGGGTAGCAAAGAGCGCAACAGTATTTGACAGCGCATATCTACACGGTCCGCTAATCATCTGCGAGGACGCAGAAATCAGACAGTGTGCTTTTATCCGTGGCAGTGCAATCGTAGGCAAGGGCTCAGTAGTAGGAAACTCCACAGAACTTAAAAATGTAATCATCTTCAATTCAGTACAGGTGCCACACTACAACTATGTAGGAGATTCAATTCTGGGCTACAAATCACATATGGGCGCAGGCTCTATTACATCAAATGTAAAGAGTGACAAGACTCTTGTAGTCGTAAAGGATGTTTACGATACAAAAGAGGAGATTGAAACCGGCCGCAAGAAATTCGGCGCTATGCTCGGTGACCATGTGGAGGTGGGCTGCAACTCGGTACTCAATCCGGGAACAGTAATAGGAAGAAATTCAAACATTTATCCGCTTTCAAGAGTACGCGGAGTCATTCCTGCAAACCACATTTTCAAGGACAAGGACAACGTAGTTCTTAAAAAAATAGTAATGTTGTTTGAAAAAATATTGTATTTTTGTTGTTTTTTGTCGATGATACTCTAGACTTATGACAAAAATATGAGAAAATAAATTGGGTATGTTAAAACCATAACGAAAGGAGTCTTAAGATGATTTACACTAAGGAAGTTGAAAACATGTGTCCTGTAGCTAAGGGCGCAAAACATGAGCCAGCTCCTATCCCAGAAGAAGGAAAATGGGTTCATTCTAAGAAAATTGAGGACATTTCAGGATTTACACACGGTGTAGGCTGGTGTGCACCACAGCAGGGTGCCTGCAAGCTCTCACTCAATGTAAAGAATGGAGTAATTGAAGAGGCATTAGTTGAGACTATCGGATGCTCAGGAATGACACACTCTGCAGCTATGGCAGCAGAAATCTTACAGGGTAAGACAATTCTTGAGGCATTAAACACAGACTTAGTTTGTGATGCCATCAATACAGCTATGAGAGAGTTATTCTTACAGATCGTTTACGGTCGTACACAGTCTGCATTCTCTGATGATGGACTTGCTGTTGGAGCAGGACTTGAGGATTTAGGAAAGGGACTTCGCTCACAGGTTGGTACAATGTACGCAACAAAGGCAAAGGGAGTTCGTTACCTTGAGATGGCTGAGGGCTATGTAACAGGAATCGCTCTTGACAAGAACGATGAAGTAATTGGATACCAGTTCGTTTCTCTTGGAAAAATGACAGATTTTATCAAAAAGGGTGATGACGCTAACACAGCTTGGGAGAAAGCTTCAGGATCATACGGTCGTGTAACTCCAGAGCAGGGTGCTGTTAAGATCATCGATCCAAGACAGGAATAAGAGGAAAGGAGAACGACAATGGCATTATTTGAATCATATGAAAGAAGAATAGACCAGATCAATGCTGTACTTAACAGCTATGGTATCAGCTCAATCGAAGAAGCTGAAAAGATTACAAAGGACGCTGGACTTGATGTTTACGATCAGGTAAAGAAAATCCAGCCAATCTGTTTCGAGAACGCTTGCTGGGCATACACAGTTGGTGCAGCAATCGCAATCAAAAAAGGATGTAGAAGAGCAGCAGATGCTGCAGCAGCAATCGGAGAGGGACTTCAGGCATTCTGTATCCCTGGATCAGTTGCTGATCACCGTAAGGTAGGTTTAGGACATGGTAACCTTGGAAAGATGCTCCTCGAGGAGGAGACAGAGTGCTTCTGTTTCTTAGCAGGTCACGAGTCATTCGCAGCCGCTGAGGGTGCTATCGGAATCGCTGAGAAGGCAAACAAGGTTCGTCAGAAACCACTGCGTGTTATCCTTAACGGACTTGGAAAAGACGCTGCACAGATCATCTCACGTATCAACGGATTCACATTCGTAGAGACACAGTATGACTACAAGGCAGCTAAGCTCAACATCGTTTCTGAGCATGCATACTCAGATGGACTCCGTGCAACAGTTAAGTGTTACGGTGCAGATGATGTTCAGGAAGGTGTTGCAATCATGCATCACGAGAACGTTGGTGTTTCTATCACAGGAAACTCTACAAACCCAACTCGTTTCCAGCATCCGGTAGCAGGTACATACAAGAAAGAGTGTATCGAGCAGGGCAAGAAGTACTTCTCAGTAGCATCAGGCGGTGGTACAGGACGTACACTTCACCCAGACAACATGGCAGCAGGACCAGCTTCATACGGTATGACAGATACAATGGGACGTATGCATTCAGATGCACAGTTCGCAGGATCTTCATCAGTTCCGGCTCACGTTGAGATGATGGGACTTATCGGAATGGGTAATAACCAATGGTTGGTGCTACAGTGGCAGTTGCCGTTTCTGTTCAGCAGGCTTCTGATGAGGCAAATTCTAA
>ENA-OQCP01000206-OQCP01000206.1-human-gut-metagenome-genome-assembly--contig:-NODE-206-length-25542-cov-4.154790_pt1 | contig 25542 bp, 35 predicted proteins | sample MGYA00242760_ERZ504583 | MGnify/ENA primary metagenome ERZ504583 (study PRJEB26092, sample SAMD00036308) | human gut metagenome | host: Homo sapiens | study: EMG produced TPA metagenomics assembly of...
TTCGAGAATGCCGTTCTTGTATTCTATCTCGTCAACATTGCGCTCGACCGTGCTTATCAGCTCATTCTGCAGGCGCGAATCGGCAATCTGCGAGCCTGTTATCAGTATTCCTCCGATGCGAGGGAACTGACAACGGCGATGAGCAGCGTTATCCACACCGTTATCCGCAGCTTGAACGAAGAGCGACGGCGCGCGGGTCTTGTTTTTTTATTTGATGACATAGCCTGCACCCCTCACGGTGTGAATGAGTTTGATATCCTCGCCCTCGTCTATCTTCTTGCGGAGATATCGGATATATACGTCAACAACATTCGTGCCACCCTCGTAGTCGTAGTTCCAAATGTGATCCTCAATTTTCTCGCGGCTGAGCACAACGCCCTTGTTCATCACAAGATATTGCAGCAGCTCATATTCCTTTGCCGAGAGCGATATCTCCCTGCCCGCGCGTTCAACGCGCCTCGCTGCCGTGTCGACTGTCAGGTCGCCGACGGAAATTATGCCCGTCTTTTCACCGTATTTTTTGCGAGTCATGACGCGCAGTCTCGCTGAGAGCTCGTCGAACGAAAACGGCTTTATCAGATAGTCGTCAGCCCCGATGTCGAGCCCCGTGACCCTGTCCTCGATGCTGTCGCGCGCCGTCAGGAACAGCACCGGCGTGTCGATGCCGTGCGCCCTTATCTTTTTGACAAGCTCGAACCCGTTCATTATCGGCATCATGACATCGAACACCGCCGCGTCATAGTCGGTCGATGTTATCAGATCATATGCCTCGCCGCCGTCAAAACAGCTGTCCACGCTGTAGCCGGCAGCCTTGAGCTGCTTTGTGATTATCCTGTTGAGACTCTTCTCGTCCTCGGCAAGCAGAATACGCATTGGATCACCCTCCGGTATAATTATACAAATTTTATCATAGCGTGTAAAGATTAAACGAAGATTAGGAAATCGGGCGTGGGTATAAAAATAACACGAACACCGCAAAAGCAGTATTCGTGTTACTGGTGGAGACGAAGAGGATCGCTCGGCGCACTGCCGTGCACCGACACGCACGCGGACTTTCCGACCGTCCACCGGACGCTCGGAATTCTGCTTCGCAGAACCGTCCTGTTCGATCCTCTTCTAAAAAAATAACACGAACACCGCAAAAGCAGTATTCGTGTCATTGGTGGAGACGAAGAGGATCGAACTCTCGACCTTACGGATGCGAACCGTACGCTCTCCCAGCTGAGCTACGCCCCATTTGTTTGCTATGTGATTATAAGATTTTTTTTGCGGTTTGTCAAGTGTTCGGAGGCGGTTTGGAAAAAAAATTTTTTCGCCGCCCCGGTTTTTATGCCATCGGCTTGCAGATATCGACCCAGCTTTCGGGCTTGGAGTATTCCTCGAGCTCGGCGGGAGTCAGCTCTATCATGCTGTTGCTGCTGCCGCAGGCGGGGTATACCGTATTGAATCTCTTGAGTGATTCGTCGAGATATATCTTCACGCCGTCGTTCACGGCAAACGGGCACACTCCGCCGACCGCGTGGCCGATAAGCTGCGCCGCCTCTTCGTGCGAGAGCATCTTTGCCTTCTTGCCGAAGCGCGATTTGTATTTTGCGTTGTCTATCTTCGTGTCGCTCGCCGCGACGATGAGTATCGGCTCGCCGTCGAGCGAAAATGATATAGTCTTTGCTATCCTGCCCTCTTCGCAGCCGAGAGCTTTTGCCGCGAGGGCAACGGTCGCGCTCGACTCGTCTATCTCCATCACTCGGTCCTCGATTCCGAGCTTTCTGAAATATTCTCTGACTCTTTCTATTGACATTGGGTTTCCTCCAAATGCAAAAGCCGCAGGATCAACCGTGCGGCTCTTGATTTTTTGTTATTTGCGGCTCTTCTTGCTCTTGACTCCGTCGGTAACGCTTTCATCCGGCGCGCTGAACGCCGCGAGCCTGATTATCAGGATGATGAGTATCGCCGCGAGAGCTGAGCAGGCGTAGACAATCCACATGTTCGTAACGCTCGAGATGAACTTGCCGATAAACGGCACGCAGTGCGTGGCGAGCGCGACTATTGAAGCACCCTCGGGCAAAGACGAACCGAACGCAAATTCGTATTTGCCGCCGAGCTTATACAGCGCAACTTCGTCCGCGGATGCGGCGGATGCCCTGCGTGTGAGGCACAGCGAGCCGCTCTTTATATTTGAGCCTGCGACATTTTCGCTGCACACGGCGAGTCCGCGGTCGAGCAGGAACTTGTCGGGGTGCGCCGCTGCAACGCAGAGAAGCGCGGTGACGAGCGACACAACGGCTATTATGACGATGAGAACGGTCGTGAATATCCTCGCGCCCTTGAATTTATCTTTCTGCGGCTTGAATCCGTTCTGGAGCATTGCGCCCGAATAGTCCGAGGTGCGCTCGAAGTCGAACTTCGGCTCGACCTTGGATGCTGTCTCCTCGGAGAGGTTCTTGCGCGGTCTGCTCTTGTCTATCGGCGCGCCGAAATATCCGTGGGGATCGGGTTCGCCGTATTCATTCTTCTGCTTTTCAACAGGCACTTCTTTAACTTCGGCTCTGACTCTTCGACAGAAACCTCTTCCTCGCCGGAATAAGTCTCTTCAAGTCGTCCTCTACCGGTTCGAGCTCGTTTGCGGAGATAACCGAGTTGTCTATCACGCTGTCATAGCTGCGCTCTTCAACGCGTCTCGCTTCCTCAGCCGCTCTTGCTTCAGCTGCTGCTCTTGCTTCAGCTGCTGCGCGGGCTTCCTCGGCTTTTCGTGCTTCTTCGGCGGCTTTTATCTCTGCCGCCGCCTTTTCCGCCGCCGCGTTCAGCTCATCCTGCTTGGCCTTTTCCATGCGCGCCTCAAATTCGGCGTTGAGCTGTTCGATGGTCTTTGGCATGAATTTATCCATTTTCTCTTCACCTTCCGACTTAAAACAAAAATCTCCTATATAAGTCTATTATAAAGTATAATATTTGAAGCACACAAAGTCAACAAAAAAGCCCGAATGTCGCAGAACATGTGCGCATTTGCTCAAAAAAGGCTGAAAAAGCGGGCGCATAAAGTATAATCAAAGCGGAGAAAAACAGAAAATGAGAAAGACCATGGGAATGAAAGAATGCACACTGGCGAGCTCTATTATCCGAACAAGGAGTCGATATTCGACGAGCAGCTCAAAAAGCTCGATCTGTCTACGAGTTCAATTCCACGCGCCCGACTGAGCAGAAGAGACGGCAGGCGCTGATGAAAGAGATGTTCGCCGAAGTCGGCGAGAACTGCTATCTCGAACCGCCGTTCCATGCGAACTGGGGCGGGCGCACATCCATCTCGGCGACTCTATATACGCAAACTTCAACTTCACCGCCGTTGACGACTCGCATATCTACATCGGCTCGCACACGATGATAGGCCCGAATGTCACCGTCGCGACCGCGGGGCATCCGATTCTGCCCGAGCTGCGCGAAAAGGCGTATCAGTTTAATATGCCCGTGCATATCGGCGAAAACTGCTGGATAGCGCGGGGGCTCTGATAATGCCCGGCGTGACGATAGGGGACAACAGCGTTATCGGCGCGGGCAGCGTCGTTACGAAAGATATTCCGGCGAATGTCGTGGCTTACGGCAATCCCTGCCGCGTCGCGAGGGAGATAAACGAGCACGACCGCGAGTTCTATTACAAAGACAGACGAATCACGAAAGAGATTTTTGACGAGATAAAGAATATATAAATCAAACCCACCAAAGCAAACCCGCCGCAGATATAAGTCTGAGGCGGGTTTTGCTATAGTTTTTACAGTGTTTACGGTTGAATCTTTGCCGTTATTCTCCTTACGGAGAAAATGATGTTTGCTAATGACCAAAGCGGAATTATAACATACAGAAAACGGAACAAAAAGGTTAAAAACGGCAGTAAATCCTGATGAGGAGAAGTGAATACAGGGTGTATTACCCAATCATATTGCATGGTGATTCGCATCAAAATCATCGGTATCGCCGACAAGACAAAGACGGTGAAGAAAGAACGGAATTTACGAATTTGAGCTCTCCTTGAAAGATAGAAGAAGAACAGGCTGACAAAGGCGACCGCCCATATGAAGCGAAACGCGTAAAAGTAAAACGTTCCATACTCTGAAATCCTTATGCAGTCATAATAGAAATCGTGCATATGTGTAAAAAAGAAGTTAAATACAGGGCGGAAAAGCTCGCAGACGCAGTATATTATCGCCTGCAGGAACAGCGGCCAAAGAAGCACCTCGAAAATCACAACAAAAGCTTTTTTGTTTTTTTCATCACTTCACATCCTTTCAATTTCCTTGAGGCGGATAAATGACAATACTTCTGCGCTACAATTATATTTTAACAGAAAGAGTAAAAAAGTCAATCGTGTTTTGATTTTTAAAAAAGTTAAAGAATCAATCCCACCTTTGCAGAGCGGGATTGATTCTTTGTTTGTGCTTATTTATATTTCGGTCTCGCAACATACGAGGTGTGGAGCACTTCGTGAGCCTTGTGGCTGCCGGGCTCGCCGAGGAACTCGGCGTAGAGACGCTTGACTGCTTCGCTCTCATGCGACTTGCGCAGGGGCATATCCTTGTCCGCCTCGTAGAGAGCGGCGGCTCTGCGCGCTCTGAGGTCGACGAAGTTGCGCACGACTGCGTGCTGGATCGGCTGACCGCCGCCGTTGACGCAGCCGCCGGGGCAGCCCATGATCTCGATGAAGTGATAGTCGCAGTGCCGTTCTTGACCTTCTCCATAATCGTGTTGGCGTTTGCAAGTCCGCTGACTACGCAGACCTTGACTTCCATGCCGTTGACGGTGTAGGAAGCTTCCTTTATTCCGTCGGTGCCGCGAACCTCGGTGAAGTCGAGGCTCTTGAGCTCCTCGCCGGAGAGCTTCTCAACGGCGGTTCTCAGCGCCGCTTCCATAACGCCGCCGGTTGCGCCGAAGATAACGGCCGCGCCGGTGGAGTCGCCCAGAGGATTGTCAAATTCCTCGTCGGGCAGGTGCTTGAAGTATATTCCGCGCTCTCGATCATTCTGCCGAGCTCTCTCGTGGTCAGCGAGTAGTCAACATCCGGATAGCCGGACGCCGCCTGATCGTCGCGCTTGGTCTCGAACTTCTTCGCCGTGCAGGGCATGATGCCGACAACGACGATATCCTTCGGGTCGATGCCCATCTTCTCGGCATACCAGGTCTTGATTATCGCGCCCGACATCTGCTGGGGCGATTTGCAGGTCGAGAGGTGATCGAGCATATCGGGGTAGTAATGCTCGCAGTATTTTATCCATCCGGGCGAGCAGGAGGTTATCATCGGGAGCACGCCGCCGTTCTGGATTCTGCCGAGGAACTCGTTTGCCTCTTCGACAATCGTGAGGTCTGCGCCGAAGTCGGTGTCAAAGACCTTGTCGAAGCCGAGACGTCTGAGCGCCGCGACCATCTTGCCCTGAACATTGGTGCCGATGTGCATTCCGAAGCACTCGCCGAGAGTGACGCGGATAGAAGGCGCGGTGTGAACAACGACGAACTTCTCGGGATCGTTGATAGCCTCGAGAACCTTTGCGGTGTCGTCCTTCTCATATATAGCGCCGGTCGGGCAGTTGACAATGCACTGGCCGCAGGAGACGCACGCCACGGAATCGAGCGGTCTCTCGAACGCCGAACCGATGTGGGTGTCAAATCCGCGGGCGTTGCGCCGATAACGGAGATGTGCTGAGCCTGACATGCTGCGATGCAGCGGCGGCAGAGAATGCACTTGCCGTTGTCTCTTATCATATGGATAGCGGAATCATCGTATTCGTGGACGGGATTTGCGCCGTCGAAGCGCCCCTCGTCGTCAACGCCGAACTCCTTGCAGAGCTGCTGGAGCTCGCAGGTTCCGCTGCGGACGCATGAGAGACACTTTCTGTCATGCGTCGAAAGAATGAGCTCAAGGGTCATCTTGCGGCTCTTGCGGACGCGCTCGGTGTTTGTGAATATCTCCATACCCTCGTTGACGGGGTACACGCAGGCGGTCACGAGCGAACGCGCGCCCTTGACCTCGACCATGCAGATGCGGCATGCGCCGATTTCGTTTATCTTCTTGAGGTAGCAGAGGGTCGGGATCTCAATGCCGGCCATACGCGCAGCCTCAAGTATGGATATGCCCTTGGGTACGCTCAGGGGCATGTTGTTTATCTTTATGTTTACCATTTCCATGCTGTGTTGACCCTCCTTCCTTAACCTTTGCTGATTGCCTTGGCACGCTTGCAGTTTTCCATGCAGACGCCGCACTTGATGCACTTCGCCGTGTCGATAGTGTACGACGGCAGCTTGTGACCCTCTGCGACATAGTCGGTCTTGCCGATAGCCGAGACGGGGCAGTTTCTGGCGCAGAGACCGCAGCCGATGCACAGATCCTTGTCAATTTTGAAGCTCAGCAGCGCCTTACATACGCCTGCGGGACACTTCTTGTCGACTATATGCGCTATATACTCATCGCGGAAGAACTTGAGGGTCGCAAGGACGGGGTTGGGAGCCGTCTGACCGAGTCCGCAAAGGGAGTTTTCTTTGATGTAATGGGCGAGCTCTTCGAGCTTGTCCAGATCCTCGAGCGTCGCCTTGCCGGCGATGATCTTTTCGAGTATCTCCTGCATTCTTCTCGTGCCGATACGGCAGGGGGAGCACTTTCCGCAGGACTCGTCAACCGTGAAGTCAAGGAAGAACTTGGCTATATCGACCATGCAGTTGCTGTCGTCCATGACGATAAGTCCGCCCGAACCCATCATGCAGCCGATGGCGGTGAGGTTGTCGTAGTCTATCTCGGTGTCCATGAGGCTCGCGGGGATGCATCCGCCGGAGGGTCCGCCGGTCTGAGCCGCCTTGAACTTCTGCCGTTGGGGATGCCGCCGCCGATGTCCTCGACAATTTCGCGCAGGGTCGTGCCCATGGGGATCTCAACGAGGCCGGTGTGCTTGATGTTGCCGCCGAGCGCAAAGACCTTGGTGCCCTTGGAGCGCTCGGTGCCCATGGAGGCAAAGCTCTCCGCGCCGTGCAGGATTATCTGCGGGATGTTTGCAAATGTCTCAACGTTGTTCTCGGTAGTGGGCTTTCCGAAAAGACCCTTTTCCGCCGGGAACGGAGGTCTCGGACGGGGCTCGCCGCGGTTGCCTCGATGGAGGTCATGAGCGCGGTCTCCTCGCCGCAGACGAATGCGCCTGCACCGAGTCTTATATGAAGGTCGAAGTCGAAGCCGCTGTCGAAGATGTTCTTGCCGAGCAGTCCGAGCTCGCGCGCTTCGTCTATTGCTATCTGAAGTCTCTTGACCGCTATCGGGTACTCCGCGCGGACATAGATATAGCCCTCGGTCGCGCCGGTGGCGTAGCCGCATATCGCCATAGCTTCAACGATGCAGTGCGGGTCGCCCTCGAGCACGGAGCGATCCATGAATGCGCCCGGGTCGCCCTCGTCGGCGTTGCAGACAACATATTTCTGATCCGCCTGATTCTTACGGGTGAAGCTCCATTTCAGACCCGTCGGGAATCCGCCGCCGCCTCTGCCGCGCAGACCGGAATCCTTGACTATCTGGATGACCTCGTCCGGGGTGTATTCGGTCAGGCATTTTGCAAGAGCCTGATAGCCGTCCATGGCTATGTATTCGTTGATATTTTCGGGGTCGATGACGCCGCAGTTGCGCAGCGCGACTCTCTTCTGCTTCTTATAGAACTGAGTCTCGTTGAGGCTCTTGACGGTGTCGCCGGCGACGGTATCATCGTAGAGCAGATGCTTGACTATTCTGCCTTGATGAGGTGCTCGTCAACTATCTCCGGAACGTCCTCGACCTTTATCTGGCTGTAGAACGCGCTTCGGGATAAACAACGACTATCGGACCCAGGGCGCACAGACCGAAGCAGCCTGTCCTGATGACCTTGATTTCGTCTGCGAGACCTTTTTCGGCGATCTCCTTTTCAAACTCGGCAATTATTTCTGCACTGTGAGAAGAAGTACAGCCGGTACCGCCGCAGACAAGAACGTGTGAACGATACATTGATTTTCCTCCTTGTTATTTGGCGATAGCGCCGACCGTGAATTCGCCGACGGGGTTGCCGTTGACGAGATGATCGCTGACGATGCGCGCGACCATTTCGGGCGTTACCTTGACATAGGTGACCTTTTCTTTGCCGGGCTCGAGAACCTCGACTATCGGCTCATACTGGCACATGCCGATGCAGCCGGTCTGCGAGACGGTGACATGGCTGAGATTGGCGTGCAATCTCGTCAACGAGTGCGGTGAGCACGGGCTTTGCGCCTGCCGCGATGCCGCAGGTAGCCATGCCGACGACACGCGGGTTGTGTATTCGTTGTCTTCGCGGATATTCATATTGGCCTTTGCCTTATCTCTTATTGCGTTAAGTTCAGCAAGTGATTTCATGGTTATTCCTTTCCCGGCGCCGCGCGTCATATGGTTTTTTAAAGTAGCGCTGTGTTCTCGTCGATATATTCTTTCATCCACTGCACAACATCCGGATTGTCGAGCGGCACGCCGTCGAGGATATTTTTAATTTCCCGCGTGTCGAGCACGAATCCTTTTTCGTCGGCCGAGCGGCGGTAGATAAAATCCCTGTCGGTGTTCATTGATATGAGCACCGTTACCGTCGAGGTCATGTCCCCGAGGGAGTGAAGTCTATGCTGTCCGAATGAAATACGGCTTTTGTGGAGGTGCCGACGCCTTTTTTGAGGTTATCTCAAAACTGCCGCCGGTCTGCTCTGCCGCGAGGCGGAACAGCGGTATGCCCATGCCGACCTTGCGCGTTGTGCGCGTGGTGAAAAACGGATCGCAGACATTTTGAAGCTGTTCTTCGTCCATGCCGCAGCCGTTGTCGGAAACCGTGAGCGTGAGAAGATGCTCTTCTCTGCTTTCGCTGACATCTATTGTTATCAGCGACGCCCCGGCTGATATGGAGTTCTGGCTATATCGAGAATGTTGAGTGACAGCTCGCGCATGGCGTTAAGCGTCCAGGTATTTGTCGAGAATGCCGTCTATCTGATCAGGGGTGAGTCTGCCGTAGACATCGTCGTTGATCGTCATGACGGGAGCGAGTCCGCACGCGCCGATGCAGCGGCAGGCTTCGATGGAGAAGCACGCGTCGTCACTGCACTCGCCGGGGTCGATGCCGAGTCTCTCGCTTATCTTGTCGAGGATAGCCTGCGAGCCTTTGACATAGCAGGCGGTTCCGAGACATACGGAGATGTTGTATCTGCCCTTGGGGCTCAGAGCGAACTGGGCGTAGAAAGTCGATACGCCGTATACCTTCTCGAGCGGAACGTCCATTCCCTCGGCTATCATAGCCTGTACCTCGAACGGAAGATAACCGTAGATGAGCTGAGCCTCCTGCATGACGTGCATCAGCAGGCTCTTGTCGCCGTTGCATTCTGCGATAACGGCATTGAGCTTCTCTTCCTGTTCTGGGGTGCCGGAAAAAGGTATCTTACTGATTTTTTTGAGCATTTGTAGCCTTTCCCTCCTTAGGTTTGAGAAAAATAACAGATAGGCAAAAAGGAGTTTCCTTTTCACATTAAGAGTAATTATATCATGAGGGTCTGAAAATTGCTACAGTTTAAGGAAAAAAATATCGATAAACTATATACCAATTACATACCCTGCAGGTAGTAATTACCTTTCAACAGATCAATGACCGCCTGCGGCGATGCGCAGGGGAGCTCAAGCTCGGTGCTCGCCGAGCCGACATTTTCGAGGCAGTGCGCGTCGGATGCGCGCAGAAGCCTCATTTTTCGGAGCAGCGGATGCTCTTCAACGAGCCTGTCCGCCTGAGCGAAAGCGGACATCTCGGCGTTTGCGAATCCCCAGCTTTCGTCGAACGAGCCGAGGTTTGCAACCACGCTGAACGACGGGCGGTCAACATGAGCGGGATAGCAGACCCCGCCGAAGCCGGAGACGAGCGGGAAAACCTCGCCGATTGAAATAAAACTCGCCGTGCTCAGCAGATTCTCCTCGCGCCCGAGAATACCGTCCCTGTCGTCCATTATCAGCTGTTCGCCGAAAATATCGAGCCGATTTTTAATCTTCGGCAGGCGCTCGGCAACGTAGCTCGAAAACGCGAGCGCGGAATCGACATCCGGAAACAGGCACACGACGTGACTTCCTCTGAAGTCGTCAGCTCCATGCCGGGCACGAAAGCGATTCCCGCCTCTTCTGCCGCACGCGCCGCGGCGGGGCAGTTGAGCGAAGAGTTGTGGTCTGTCAGCGCAAGGATATCTAGCCCCATGACCTTTGCCATGTTGACAAGGTTATAGGGAGTCATCTCCTCGTCGCCGCAGGGCGACAGACACGAGTGGATATGCAGATCACATAAAAATCCCGGCATAATTCGACTCCGAATATTTTTGCTGGCTTCGTTTGAAGTAATAAGTAAAATGTATATGGTATGGGCGGATATCGCCCGCGATTTAGCACAAGTTTATTGACTCGCAGTTTGTATTCGACGCACCGTTGCCGCGCAAGCGGTGGGAAAGGCTTATCATAGCCAACTTTTGAAAACAAATTTTATAACACTGTGGAATTTTATTATGGCTCCCTTGTGTAAAGAGAGCTGGCTCGCGTAAGCCGAGACTGAGGGATTGTGGCACAGAACCGACTGATTTTGTGCTGTTATCTCCGAATTATAGCACTTTGTAGGGACAGCCCTTGCGGCTGTCCGTTATCGGCGATAGTTTCCAATAGATTTAAACGGATGAAAGCAAACCTGTCTCCCGAACTTTTGCAAAGTAAAAGCAAGTGACCAAGCCGATTTTTTTAATTAAGCTTCCAATAGCCGCGCCACAGTGTTTGAAGTCTGACTGGGAAATGCGAGGGAACGGCTTGCGTAGCAAGACGCACGAGCACGCACCCGTTCAAGCTCCAGCGCGTTTGCGTGCGAATGTGCCGAGCCGCCTGTTGAGAGCCACAAGCTATGTACTGCGGCGCGGCGTTGCCGGGGTCTCGGGGCGTAGCCCTGAGTTTGCTTTTCTTTTGCAGGCGTTCTTTTTCAAATAAAAAGAAAATGCCGAAACGCGGGAAGTGTATATCATTTGATTATAGTGCGTAGCGAAGGTAGAAACCAATTATCAACAATTCAACTTTACTATAATTTTGTATCGCTACGCCGATATCGGACAGCCGCAAGGGCTGTCCCTACGAGGTACGCGGTCTAAAATTTGTGCGAATTTTTGAAAGGCGAGCGATGTTCTCCACTACGGTCAACAACAGACATTTCGAGAATTTCATGCCGCTCGCGCGGCATCGGTGCGTCGAGTCGCCGCACCCTACGAGACCGCGAGCAACAAATTTGTTGATTTTTTGCCTCTTCCGCACAAATCCCCATAATACAGCATATTTATACTTCTTATATTATACATGGTTATATCAATAAATCAACACCTATATATCAATTATGATATGTCTTTTTCAGCTCTTTTGTCGCTTCGCCGCTGAGCAGGCAGAGCGAGATGAGATTCGGCACCGCCATGAGCGCGTTCGCGAGGTCTGAGAGCTCCCATACGAGCTCGAGGTCGGCGACGCATCCGACGAATACCGCCGCGGCGTAAATTATGTTGTATATTTTCGCGCTCTTGGCGCCCAGCAGATATTCAAGCCCGCGCCGCCCGTAATATGACCAGCCGATGAGCGTTGCAAAGGCAAAAATGCAGATACTCACGCAGACGAAAATGCTCCCGGCTTTTCCGAATACGCTGCCGAATGCCGCGGCGCAGGCGAGTGAGCCGTCGCCGTCCGTCGCGCGCCGGAGACCAAGAGCGTTATTGCAGTCACGGTGCACATGACGACCGTGTCGAGAAAAACCTCAAGTATGCCCCAGCAGCCCTGCTCGGCGGGTGAATCCGTCTGCGCCGCCGCGTGGATTATCGCGTTGCTGCCGAGCCCTGCTTCGTTTGAAAAAACTCCGCGCGCCACCCCGTAGCGCAGGGCTTTTTTTATCCCGTAGCCCGCCGCTCCTCCCGCCGCCGCGCGAAGCGAAAAAGCCTCGGATATTATGCGCGAAAACGCCGACGGCACGGCGCGAAAGTTCTTTATTATGACCGCAAAGCTCGCGAGAATGAATATCGCCGTCATGGCGGGGATTATCTTCTCCGCCGCCGAGGCGATCCTCTTGAGCCCGCCGCAGGTTATCGCGAACACGCCTGCGGCGAGAATCAGTCCCGTTATCGCGGGACTCAGCCCGAATGAGCCCGAGAGCGAGAGCGCGGCGGCGTTCGCCTGGGTCATATTGCCGATGCCAAGCGAGGCTATGACCAACAGAACGCAGAAAATTTTTGCCATTTGCCTGAATCCCAGTCCGCGCTCCATATAGACGAACGCGCCGCCCATCCATTCGCCGTTTTCGTCGCGGTATCTGTATTTTATGCCGAGTATATTTTCGCAGCACGCGCTCATCATGCCGATTATCGCGCTTATCACCATCCAGAAAACCGCGCCCGCGCCGCCTGAGGCTATCGCCGCCGCCACGCCGACTATGTTGCCCGTGCCCATGCACGCGGCGAGTGCGGCGGAGAGCGCCTGCGTCTGCGATATCGAGCCTTTGCCGGATTCCCGGCTCTTTTTGCTGAATATACTGCCGAGCGTCGTTTTCATCCATGTGTTGACGTGCGTTATCTGGAAAAATCCCGACCGCACGCTCAGCAGAAGCCCCGTGCCCGTGAAAGCGACGAGCAGCGGGACTCCCCAGACCGCCGAATTTATCGAAGAAACGAGCGAACAAAACGAGTCCGTGAGATCACCCCCGAAAAATGAAAAGGATTGATTTAAAGCGCGGATTAGTATATACTATAATCTGTATAATAAGATTCGCGAAAGGGAACGTGATATCTTGAAGGATTTCGGATTTGTCAAGACCGCGGCGGTCTGCCCGAGGGTGACGGTCGGCGCGGCTGATAAAAATGTTGATAATATGCTGCCGCTGATAAAAGGGGCGGCTTCGTCCGGCGCACAGATAATTGCCCTGCCGGAGCTGTGCATAACAGGCTATACCTGCTCCGATCTCTTCTCGCAGGACAGGCTCATTGAAAGTGCGGAGGCCGCGCTCGGCAGGCTCGTTCTTGAATGTGCCGATACCGGCTCGCTCGTGATAGTCGGACTCCCGGTGCGCGTGCGCGGCAGGCTCTTTAACTGCGCCGCCGCATTCCAGAACGGCAGGCTCGTGGGCGTTGTCCCGAAGAGCTATCTGCCGAATTACAACGAGTTCTATGAAAAACGCCACTTCGTCTCGGGACTTGATACCCCGTGCGATACCGTCACGCTCTGTGGGCAGGAGGTGCCGTTCGGCAACATGCTCTTCTGCGCGGACAATGGCGCGGCGGTCGGAATTGAGCTGTGCGAGGATATGTGGGTGCCGTGTCGCCCGGAACAGTCCTTGCGCTCAGCGGCGCGGATATAATAGTGAACATCTCCGCTTCCGACGAAATGGTCACAAAGAACGATTTCAGGCTGAGTCTCATTGAACAGACGAGCGCGCGGTGCTACTGCGGCTATGTCTATTCATCCGCCGGCATCGGCGAGAGCACGACTGACCTTGTGTTCTCCGGCGCGTGTACGATAGCCGAAAACGGCGGCATACTCGCGAGAAACGAGCGCTTTGAGCGAAACGGCGCGGCGGTTTACGCCTGCATTGATGTCAAAAAGCTCGAAGCTCTGCGCCGAAACAGCGAATTTTATGACAACGCGGCTCGTTATGCCGACCGCGATATAAGGCGCGTTGATATAACCCTGCCGGAGCTCAAAGAGAGCGATATTGACAGAAACTTCGACGCGCACCCGTTCGTGCCCTCGGATGAAAAAGTCAGACGCGCGCGCTGTGCCGAGATATTCAATATCCAGGCGGCGGGACTCGCGAAGAGAATCGAGCATATCGGGCTCAAAAAAGCAGTCATCGGCATCTCGGGCGGACTTGATTCGGCGCTTGCTCTGCTTGTTGCGGACAAGGCGTTTGACCTTCTCGCCCTGCCGAAAGAAAATATAATCTGCATCACGATGCCGGGCTTCGGCACGACGAAGCGCACGAAGTCGAGCGCCGTCACGCTCACCGAGTGCATCGGAGCTCAGCTCAGGGATATAGACATCGTCCCCGCGTGTACTCAGCATATGCGGGACATAGGTCACGATATGAGCATACTCGACGTGACTTATGAAAATGTTCAGGCGCGCGAGCGCACGCAGATACTCATGGACACCGCAAACAAAGAGGGCGCGCTGCTCGTCGGCACGGGCGATTTGTCCGAGCTTGCGCTCGGCTGGTGCACATATAACGCCGACCACATGAGCATGTACGGAGTCAACTGCTCCGTGCCCAAGACGCTCGTGCGATATCTCGTCGATTTCGTTGCGGACGAGAGGGGAGCAAGCTCGGCGAGGTGCTCCGCGAGATACTCGCGACTCCTGTCAGCCCCGAATTGCTCCCGCCTGACAAAAACGGAAAGATAGCGCAAAAGACCGAGGATACCCTCGGCCCCTATGAGGTTCACGATTTCTTCCTATATCATTTCCAGCGCTTCGGCGCTTCACCCGACAAGCTCATGTTCATGGCGTGCCGCGCGTTTGACGGAGTATACAGCCGCGAGCAGATTGAAAAATGGCTCGGGTTATTTATGAAGAGATTCTTCTCCCAACAGTTCAAACGCTCCTGCATACCGGACGGTCCGAAGGTCGGCTCTGTCAGCCTCTCGCCTCGCGGCGACTGGCGTATGCCCTCCGACGCGGATGCCTCCGCATGGCTCGATATCTGATGAAAGGATAAACGAAAATGAAGAAGTTCAAAAGCTTTGTCGCCGTTCTGCTCTGCCTTGCCGCCGTATTCTGCACTGCGGGCTGTTCGGCATCAAAAAAGAGCGCGCTGAATATCTCGGGCGCGCAGATAGACTATGAGACATTTTTATATTATTTCGATCAGGTTCACGCGTTCCCCGAAAAATATGAGCTTGCCGCCGATGCGACGAACGAGCAGATGATCGACGCCGCGATTGAGCTGTGCTGCGAATATGTCGCGGTCAACACGAAACTCTCCGAATACGGGCTGACTCTCTCCGCTTCCGAAAAGCGCTCGGCTTCGAATAATCTTGAAGACCTGTGGCACGTTTTCTCGGGCTACTATGAGAAGCTCGGCGTGTCGAAGCAGACGCTTATGAAGATAGAGACCGCCGACACCTCGCGCAACAGACTTTTTTATTATATCTATGACGAGGGCGGCGAAAAGGCGGTCAGCGAGGACGATATAAAGAAATACTATAACGAGAATTATATCTCCTTCCGCGCCATAACCGGCTATCTTACGACTACCGATGCGAACGGCGACATCGTAGTTATGACTGCGGATCAGAAAGCGACAATGAACAAGGAGTTCATGGAGCTCTCGACGCGCCTGGGCAACGGTCAGACGATGAACGAGATAGTCGAGCTCTATTCCAAGAAGCATCCGGATTCAACAGTTTCGGATCAGCTCCAGTTTATAAAAAAGGGCACGGATTCCTATCCCGAGGGCTTCTTTGAAAAGGTTCAGCAGCTCTCCGTCGGCTCGAACACCGTGCTTATCATGGACAACTATATTTTCCTTATCCTCAGAGAGAATCCCTCGGAGGACGAGGCGAAGCAATACTATGACGCTACCGCGACGACTGCCTCAAGAGCCTGCGCGGGGACGAATTCAAGACAATAGTCGAGGCTACGCCTCCGAGCTTTCGGTCAAGCGCAACGACAGGGTCATAAACAAGGCTGTCAAGGAGGTCCTCAAGGATGGCTGATATAATTAAGAACGAGGTCACCGACGCCGTACTCACGCGCCAGACGATAAGAGAATATAAGCCCATAATGCTCACCGATACTCAGCTCGACACGCTGACTGCGGCGGCGATGATGGCTCCGAGCGGGCGCAACAGCCAGCCCTGTCACGTCAGATTTATCTGCAACGACGCTATGCTGCGCCAAATGCAGATAGATTTCAAGAATATCGTTGGCTGGGACACTCCCGTTCACACGCGAAGCGACAAGAACCCGTTCTATCACAATGCGCCGGTGTTCGCCGCAATATTCGCAAAGCCTGGCAGTCAGATGGATGCCGGAATCATGGTCGAGAACATATGCATCGCCGCAAAGGGACTCGGACTCGGTACATGTATAGTCGGCAGCGTAGGCGCGCTGTTTGACGACGCCGACAAGGGTGCTTATTGGCGCGGGGAAATCGACATTCCCGTTGATCTTCAGTATATGATAGGCGTTGCGATAGGCGTGCCGGACGAAGTGCCGGAGCAGAAGCCACGCGACCCGAGTCATTATAAAACGATAAGATGATAAAATAAACTAACCGCCGCAGAGAATAAACTTTGCGGCGGCTGTTTTTATAAATTTTGTTCACTGCATGAAAACCGCCCGTGCCGAAAATCAGCACGGGCGGAATTTAATTTATCTGTTCTTTATGATGTGGGGCAGGATGAGAATGTATTTGACGAGCATATAGACTATTGCGACCGGGACATTCACGACATTCTTCGTGAAGTTTGAAAGGAAGTCGGTGGGCAGCTCTTCATGCTCCTTGGCTTCGCCCTTGGTGGTCTTCTTTATCGCGTATTCGTCGAACTTCTCGTAGCCGGTTGCCTCGCAGGTCTCATCGTCAACATCAACGGTGTATGCGCGGTAGATGAGCCTGTCGCCGTCGATGGTGAAGGTGCTGAACATCGACTTGTAGGGCTGCGCGGCAACGGCGGAATTCTTGAGGATAGCTCCATGGCGTCCTCGTGAACGCCGTAGCGCTTCGTGCCGGCGGTGTTGGGCAGGATATGAACCGTGCCTCGGGATTGAGCGCGTAGGTTATCTCCTCGCCCTTGTAGTTCTCGGTGATGTACTCGGTCGGCTGGATCTTGTCGTCCTTGACTGATAGGTACGTAGATACATGTGGTCGTGGCCGTTGATGACAACGTCGATATCAAGGCTGTCGATGATAGGCAGCAGGCGCTTGCGCATGATGACGGTGTCGGGCTTGTTTATGTTCTTGCCCGCGGAATAGCAGGCGCGGTGCATGAGGATTATTTTCCACTGCGCGTCAGAAGAATTCATGTCGTTCTGAAGCCAGTTTATCTGCTCCTCGCTGATGGGATACATATCGTTTGTGTTGAGCACGGCGATATGTGCGTTCGAGTAGTCGAACGAATAGTAGACGCCGGTGATATGATTCCAGCCTGCGCTCTTGTCGAGGTTGAACATATTGTCGAACCAGCCCCAACGAAGGTTGCCCTCGTGGTTGCCGGCGGTCGGCGCCATGGTGATGTTCATGAGTGTGTCGCAGCTCTTCTCATAGAACCAGTCCCACTCCTGATCGTTGCAGTCGTTGACGAAGTCGCCCGCGTCATGAGAAACTTCGCGTCGGGGCAGACCTGCATCGCGGTGCGCTGAACGGCGCCGCTCTTCGTGAAGTTTATTTCGTTGCCCGCCTGAACATCGGCAAGGGCTATGAACGAAAACGGCTCTTCGCCGTCGCAGGCTGTCTCAAATGTGCCGTTGTTGCTCCAGATGCCGGTTGAAGCGTCGCCGACTCTGTAAACATACTTTGTACCGGGCTCAAGATTTTCGGCGAGCACCTTGTGGCAGTAGTTCTCTTTCCACTTCGTGCAGGTGCCGGAAAATTTGAGCGCGCCGTCGAAGCTGCCGTTGTATTTTGCAAGGGGCATTACTTCAACATCGCTGCCGCATTTCTCGGTCGTGTACCAGCAGATGCCGCGTCTTGTTTTGGCGTCGCCGTTGATAACAACGCTGATGCGCTTTATCGATCCGTCTGCGCTCTCCTGAGGCATGGCGGAGGCGGCGGGGACTATCATGCAAGCGAGCAGGCAGATTGCCATGACCGCGCTGATTATCCTCATCAGTTTTTTGTTCATCGCATATTCCTCCCAAACTTTTGGTATAGTTATTCTACATCCGATTCGCACAAAAGTCAAGCGAGTTAGCATATGCTCTTTGTGGATAATTTATAATACCTTTTTCATTAATATATGCGGACAGCCCTCTTCAACATCGTGGATCCCGATGTCCTTGTAGCCGAGCGCTGAGTAGAATCCGGCAGCCTGTTCCTGCGAATGTATCCATATTTCATTGACTCCGTTTTCTGCGGCGTACTCTTCGGCGGCTTTTATTATGTCCGCGCCGAGCCTCTGCCGCGAAAAGCCTTTCTGACTGCGACTCTGCCTATCATGACCCTGCCGCTCCCGGGGTCTGTGAAAATGCGGCAGACTCCGACGGGGTGACTGCCGTCAAACAGCACGATATGCGCAGCCGTTTCGTCGATATCGTCGAACTCCTCCTCGAAGCCCTGCTCTTTTACGAACACCTCGAGTCTTATCTCTTTCGCCTCGTCCGGGAGCTGATTATAGATTTTACTTTCCATATAAACACCTCGATTTGTATTATATCACAAAAACGGGCATGAAATTTTGTATATACACACATCGCCGAAATTGTCCCAAACTGTTGCAAGAGAAGAGAAATAAATATATAATTATCTAAAGAATCATTTGCGGCTCTGCGCCGGCGGAGGAATATATAATGGAAAAACTCAGAGTGCTCTTTCAGGGCGACAGCATAACCGATATGGACAGGGACCGCTCGAATATCCGTAACATGGGCAACGGCTATCCGCTGTTCGTTGCGTCGAATTTCCGCGCGGATAATCCGAAGTTTGATATCGACTTTTTCGATCTCGGCATCAGCGGAAACAGGGTCAGCGACCTGCGCGACCGCTGGCAGACCGACTGCCTCGATCTCCATCCCGATGTGCTTTCCGTGCTCATCGGAATAAATGACACATGGCGCAAATATGACAGCAACCTGCCTTCAGAATTCGGCGAGTTCGAGAGTATCTACCGTTCATTGCTCGAGGACGCGAGACGCGAAAACCCGGATATCAAAATAATTATAATGGAACCCTTTGTGCTCCATGTTTCCGAAGAGCGCGCGAGCTGGCGCGAGGATCTCGACCCGAGGATTCAGGCGGTGCGCAGAGTGGCAAAAGATTACGCCGATGCGTTTATCCCGCTTGACGGTCTGCTCAACGCCGCCGCTATCGACACCTGCCCCGAGCAGTGGGCGCCCGACGGAGTCCATCCCTCACCCGACGGTGCGGCTCTGATAGCCCGCTACTGGCTTGAAGCGTTCGACAAGATACTTTGATGAAAGAGAGAAAAATAATGCCTTTTGATAAAAACTTTGTTCCTGCGCTGCGCTTCGCAGTCATAAGCGACATACATATCGACGACGAGGACTGCATCGAGGAGCAGCGGTTTGCAAAAGCGCTTGACGACCTCAAAAATCTGTGCTCGTCCGATGAGAGATACAGCGGCTTTGACGCGCTCGTCATCGTCGGCGATTTCGCTTCGCGCGGGTCGGAGATTCAGATGCGCAAGGTCAAGAAGATTCTCGACGCAGGTCTGCCCGCCGATGTCAGGCTGATAATGACCATGGCGAGCCACGAATATATGACCGACGGCGAGGAGAACGCCCTGCGCCGCTTCGATGAGATATTCGGTCTTACTCCCGACACCCACGCGGTGATAAATGGCTTTGATTTCATCGCCGTCACAACGACGGGCGGCTGCCACTTTGACGACAAAAAGCGCAAGTTCATCTCCGCAGAGCTTGAAAAAGCGGCAGAGCGGGACGGTAAAAAGCCGATATTCTTCTTCCAGCACCCGCACATTACAGATACTGTCTACGGCAGCATCAACTGGGGCGAGGACGAGATAACGGATATTCTTATAAACTACCCGCAGATAGTTGATTTCTCCGGCCACTCCCACGCGCCGATAAACGATCCGCGCTCGGCGCATCAGCGCCACTTCAGCGCATTCGGCACCGGTACGCTGAGCTATTTCGAGCTCGACGAGTTCGACAAGACCCACGGGACTATTCCGCCCGAGGACAGCAGCGCCGCTCAGTTCCTTATAGTTGAGGCGGACGCGCAGGGCAGGGTGAGGGTATATCTACGATGTGCTCGGCAGCCGCTTCTTCCCGTACACATGGGAGATAGACGAGCCGTGGAACATAGATTCGTTCAAATATACCGACGCACGCTATGTCACGGCGGAGAAGCCGTATTTTGGAAATGCTGAGATATCCGTCGAAAACATAACGGCGGACGGCTGCGATATAACCTTCACTCAGGCGACCGGAAAAGAACGCCCGGACAGCTACGATATCTACATTTTAGATTCTGACGGACTGATAAAAAAGCATATGAATATTACTTCGCGCTACTATCTCTCTGATATGCCCGCGGCTCTTACCGAGCACATAGGCGGACTGAAAGCCGGCACGGAGTATACAATAAAAATAGTTGCAAACAGCTTTTGGCGCACGCGCAGCGATGCTCTGACCGCGCGGTTCGCCACACTCTGAAACACAGGAGCTGATTAAATGTTTTTTGTTTTACCGACAGCGGCGATATTCGCCATATATATTCTCGCGGCAGTTCTGCCCGCGATATTCCTGCTGCGCTATATCTATAAGCACGACACGGTCGACAAGGAGCCGCCCGGGCTGCTGTTGTCGCTGATTCTCATGGGTATCGTTGCGGCGCTGATGTCGATAGTGCTCGAAATAATCGGTGAGAAGATACTCAACGATCAGATAAGCCAGGATGACAAATATTATAAAATCATTCTTGCGTTTGCAGTCGTTGCGGTCGTTGAAGAGGGAACAAAGTTCCTGCTGATGAAGCTCAAGACATGGAAGAATCCGAATTTCAACTACAGCTTTGACGGGATAGTTTACGCCGTCTCCGTCTCGCTGGGCTTCGCCGCGTTCGAAAATATAAAATATGTCATGAACTTCGGCCTGTCCGTTGCGCTCCCGCGCGCGGTGCTCGCCGTTCCCGGTCATATGGGATTTGCGGTCTTTATGGGTCTGTTCTACGGGCGCGCCAAGCTCTTCTCCGATCTCGGCTGCAAGGGCAAAAAGGTGATGAATCTCCTCGCCTCTTATCTCTCTGCAGTGTTCCTGCACGGGTTCTATGACTCCTGCGCCATGATAGGCAACACCCTCTCGACCGTGATATTCATCGCGTTCGTGGCGCTGATGTATGTCATAGTGATAAGCTTGATAAAGCACGAATCGCGCAACGACAGAAGAATCTGAAATCTACCGTCAGCCGGCAGTTATCTGCGGCCGGCGGTTTTGCGTTTATAAGAGCTGAAATATTGTTTTATTATTACTTTCCGAAAAAGAAGTATTCGGAGGGTCGGCAGTAGCACGGAGAAAAATTTACGGATTTATCGAAAAACGCCGAAAAAATAAGTATAAAAGCCCGAAAAATCAGCCGATTTTGTGAATTTTTCGCCGTATCTCCGGTATGCAATTGACTTTGCGGCATAGAATGTGGTAGAATACAGTGCAAGAGGATAACCGGTGCGGGACACCGGCTCTGAATATTTTTATCAATATTAAAAAGGAGGAATGAAGGTTGACTGATCAGAAAACAATGGCGTACATTAACCTTTATGCTGTCTTGGGAACTTTGGAGAATCTCTGCGAGATAGTTCCGGAGGCGAGCGCAATGCTCACCAACACCAAACCCATCTCCATCGGCTTTGAAGTGAAGGACGGCCCGAGCGCCACAATAACCTTCAAAAACGGCAGATGCAGGATGGAGCAGGGCGTCAGCAAGTGCGACGTCAAGCTGCCTTTCTCTTCCTGCGAAAAATTCAACGGTCTTATCGACGGAACCGTAACCCCCATCCCCTCGAAGGGATTCCAGCACATCAAGTTCCTCCTCAAGACCTTTACCCCTCTGACCGACCTGCTTGCAAAATATATGCGTCCCTCGCCCGAGGATCTTCAGGACAGAACCTTCTTCGAGCAGAGCACCACGCTCATGCTCTATACCATTGCCGTCGCTATCTCCCAGATAGCCAATAACGACAAGATAGGTCAGTTCTCGGCATCCCATATCGTTGACGGCGAGATAGGCTTCGGCATAAAGGACGGCCCCGCGGTCACTATCCGCGCGAAGAACGGCCGCCTCGTTACCATCAAGAAGCGCTGCGAGAATCCGCGCGCCGAGATGGAGTTCGCTTCAATGGATCTTGCAAGAGACCTCTTCGACGGAAAGATAAACGCCGTTGCCTGCATAGGCATGGGTGCTATCACCATGAAGGCATGATCTCGATGATAGACAATATGAACAGACTGCTCGACAGAGTTGCTCTGTACTTGGCATAAGGGAGGGGAACTTTAATGAGCTTCAAGATTAACGATTACACAAAGAGCAGAGAGATGTTCGAAAGAGCCGAAAAGGTTATTCCTTCCGGCGTTTACGGCCACCTCGGCCCGGCAGAAGGCTGCTTCATCCCCGTCAGCGCGTTCCCGCTTTTCGGCGACAGAGCGCAGCTCCTATTTCTGGGATGTTGACGGCAACAAATTCATCGACTATATGTGCGCTTACGGTCCCAATGTCCTCGGTTACAATGACCCCGACGTTGACGCCGCCGCTCTCGAGCAGGCAAAGAAGTGCAACTGCACCACCTCTCCGTCCTACAAGGCGGTCGAGTTCGCAGAGCTGCTTGTTGACACCGTCAACTGCGCAGACTGGGCTTTCTTCGCAAAGAACGGCAACGATGTCACCACCGCCGCTATCATGACCGCAAGAGCCCACACCCATCGCAAGAAGATAATCTTCATCAACGGCTTCTATCACGGTATTTCGCCCTGGACCCAGAAGGTCGACTATCCCGGCGTTATCGAAGAGGACGTTGCGAACAATATCTATATCGACTGGAACGATATCCCGGCTCTCGAGAGAGTTATCGCCGAGAACGAGGGCGAGATAGCTGCGTTTATCTCAACTCCCTATCTCCACGGCAACTTCTTCGACAACCAGCTTCCCGCAGACGGTTACTGGCAGAAAGTTCGCGAGCTCTGCACAAAGAACGGCATTGTCCTCATCGTCGACGATGTCCGCGCGGGCTTCCGTCTTGATATCGCCGGCAGTGACCACTTCTACGGCTTCGAGGCAGACCTCATCTGCTTCTGCAAGGCTCTTGCAAACGGCTGGAACGTCTCCGCTCTCTGCGGTAAAGAGTTCCTCAAGAGCTCCATCAGCAGCCTGTCCTATACCGGCAGCTACTGGCTCAGCGCAATCCCGTTCGCAGCGGGTATCGCCTGCATCAACAAGATGAAGAAGCTCAACACTCCCGCCCTCTTCCGCGAGAAGGGTCTCAAGGTCGGCGAGGGTCTCAAGGCTGCCGCCGCAAACAACGGCTTCCATCTTGTCGTCTCCGGCGAGCCTTCCCTGTTCTATCTGCGCCTTGCGGATGACGATTCCCTCATGCTCCATCAGGAGTGGGTCGCAGAGATGGTCAAGCGCGGCATATTCATCACGAGCCACCACAACCATTTCCTCAACGCGTCCCTGACCGACGAGGATATAGCTCACACCGTTGATGTTGCGGAGGATGCGTTCAACACTCTGCGCAAGAATCACCCCGAGCTTGCCTGATAAAATTATGAAAAAAAATCCCGTCCTGTCTTTACAAGACGGGGTTTTTTATGTTATCATATATAAAAATAGTTTCGCGCGCGCTCATGGGTTTGGATATTTTGCCCTTTTGAGTAATTTTTGCCGTGCGTGGGACATATATTTCATCCGGCGGATATTCCCGGACAAAAAACGGAAGCTTTGTGATTTGCGGGGGCACCCGTTCATTCACTCAGACGATAAAAATGTTTTCTGTAAGGAGGAAATGTAAATGCCATTATCAAAGCAGGAATGGTTAGCGCTCGAAAAGAAGGCTCACGAGCTGCGCAGACTTTGCCTCGACACCACTTACTGGGCGGGCAGCGGTCATATCGGCGGCGGCATGAGCGTCATGGATATGCTTACCGTTCTCTATCACAAGTACATGAGACTCGACGTCAAGAACCCCAAGTGGGAGGACAGAGACCGTTTTATCCTCAGTAAGGGTCACGCGGGTATAGCTTACGCTCCCGTGCTCGTCGATTTCGGCTGGAACGATCCCGAGCAGCTCAAGACCTTCAACCACACGAACTCGAAGATGGGCATCCACCTCGATTCGAACAAGGTCGTCGGCGTTGACGCCTCCACCGGTTCTCTCGGCCACGGACTTCCGATAGCTGTCGGCACCGCTCTTGCCGCAAGAGTTCTCGGCAAGGATTACAAAACATACTGCATCCTCGGCGACGGCGAGTGCGACGAGGGTTCAAACTGGGAAGCCGCTATGTCTGCTTCCACCTTCAAAGTCACCAATATGATCTCCTTCGTCGACCGCAACAAGTGCATGATCGACGGCAGAACAGAGGATGTCATGAAGCTCGAGCCCTTCGCCGACAAGTGGCGTTCCTTCGGCTTCATCGTCAAGGAAGTCGACGGACACAACTTCAAGGAGCTGTGCGACGCTATCGACTTCGCTCTTGAGAACAAGACCGATTCTCCCGTCATGATAATTGCCGACACGATAAAGGCGCCGGCATCAACTTCATGGAGGATAACTATCAGTGGCACTACGGCGCTATTGACGAAGAGAAGTATAAGAAAGCTATAGACAGCCTTGACGCCTACTATGAGGCACGCAAGGCAAGAGCTGAAAAGGAGGGCGAATAATATGGCAGGCGGAATGACCTATACAGCCGTTGAATCAACCGCTCTTTCCACCGCGGAATATTACGGCAAGACCCTTGTTGAGCTCGGCGCAGAGCATCCCGAAGTTGTCGCGCTGACCGCTGACCTCGGCAAATCAACAAAGATCGGTATGTTCGGTGAGGCTTATCCGGACAGATTCTTCAACGTCGGTATCGCAGAGCAGAACATGTTCGGCGTCGCCGCAGGTATGGCGAGAGCAGGACTCGTTCCTTTCCTTTCGACCTTCTCGGTCTTCGCTTCTCTGAGAAGCGCCGACCAGCTCCACACCGACATCTGCTATCAGAATGTCAACGCCAAGATAATCGCTACCCATTCGGTACTTCGTTCGGTCAGGCAGGCTCGACCCATCACGCTATCTGCGATCTCGCAGTTACCCGTGCTATGCCCAACCTCACCGTTATTTGCCCCGCAGACGGTATGGAGACTGTCAACGCAGTCCGTGCGGCATATGAGACTCCCGGCCCGTTCTATATCAGAATCAACAGAGGCTTCGACCGCGTCCTCTATAAGGACACCGATTACGGCTTCGAGCTCGGCAAGGCAGTCACTCTTAAAGAGGGCACCGACATCACCGTTATCGCTTGCGGCTCCTGCGCATTCCAGGCTCTCCAGGCGGCTAACTTCCTTGAGAATTCGGACGGTCTTAAAGTCAGAGTTCTTGATATGCACACCATCAAGCCCATCGACCGTGAGGCTATCCTCAAGGCTGTTATGGAGACCCGCCGCATAATCACCGTTGAGGATCACAATGTCATCGGCGGTCTCGGCAGCGCGGTTGCAGAGGTTGTTGTTGAGTCCGGTAAGGGCTGCGCATTCAAGCAGCTCGGTATCAGGATAAGTTTGCTCCCATCGGACTGCATGAGGACATCATGTCCATGCTCGGTATCGACTC